>Ga0302275_10000240_pt1 | contig 61860 bp, 42 predicted proteins | sample III_Bog_N2_2_FD_200229 | JGI IMG/M metagenome (GOLD analysis project Ga0302275, IMG submission 200229) | Peat permafrost microbial communities from Stordalen Mire near Abisko, Sweden - III_Bog_N2_2 | ecosystem: Environmental > Terrestrial > Soil > Wetlands > Peat | place: Sweden: Abisko... | reverse complement strand
CCAATTCGACTTCAAGACCCTTGAGGGCGCTCTGGACAGCGTGGACCCGCGCGGGACAAGTACCTGTCGTTGCGGGACGAGTTACGACTTCCCATGATGCAGCGGTGCGAACACACTCAAGCAGTGCGCTTGAGATCGGCTGCCCGGTTTCCGGAACTGCTGGTGCGTCAATCACGGGACCTCATCGGTAACTGGCGGCTTGCATTTCGAACATTTCGGCATACCGGCCGCCGGTTGCAATTAGTTGCGCATGGCTGCCCTCTTCCACCAGCCGGCCGCCTTCGAGCACGACAATGCGGTCGGCCATGCGAACGGTGGAGAATCGATGGGAGATGAGCAGTGCCATCTTGCCTTCAGTCAATTCTGCGAAGCGCTCAAAGACCTCGAACTCGCTGCGGGCATCGAGCGCAGCTGTGGGTTCATCGAGAATGAGCAGTTGCGCATCGCGAAGATAGGCGCGAGCGAGAGCCAATTTTTGCCATTCGCCGCCAGACAGGTCCACTCCCGTTTCAAAACGGCGGCCCAGCATCTGGTCGTAGCCATTGTGCAAGCGGGCGATAACCCCCGAGGCAAGGCTCTTTTCTGCCGCATGTTCGATTTCCTGCGCAGTGTGCGGGACTTCGATTCGTCCAACTGCGATGTTTTCACGGGCCGTCATCTCGTAGCGCATGAAATCCTGAAAGATGACTCCAATCTCCGCGTGGAGATCGGCAAGATCGTATTCACGAAGGTCTACGCCATCGAGCAGAATCTGGCCTTCGGTTGGGTCATAAAGGCGTGTGATCAGCTTGACAACCGTGGTTTTGCCCTGGCCGTTCTCGCCGATCAGTGCCACACTCTCTCCGGGGCGGAGCGTGAAGCTGAAGTCGCTGAGCACGCGCCGATCCGTGCCTGGATAGACGAAAGATACGTTGCGGAACTCAAAACCACGCTGGATCGGGCTCGGCGCGGGAAGGCCATCAGCCTTCGATGTGACGGCCGGCTTCATGTCAAAAAAAGCCAACAGATCGGTAAGGAAGAGGGCCTGATCAGCAACTCCCGAGGCCGTCGAAAACGCCTGCTGAATGTTGCCCATGGCCTGCATAATGGCGGTCGTGATCAGCGTCAGAGCGCCGATCGAGTAGATGCCATGAATGGTGCGATAAATACTGAGTACGTAAGCGGCGTAGTAACCGAGCTGTCCGAGAACCGCGAGCGGCGCACCCCACAAAAGCCGGCGGCGATTAAGCGCGACATTCTCTTCGTAGATTCCGAGCGAGAGCGATGAAAATCGCTCGGTCAGGTAGTCGCTTAAATTAAAAAGCTTCAGTTCCTTCGCCGCTTCCTTGCTGCCGCCCACCTGGCGCAGATAATCCATCTGCCGGCGAATGGGGGTCTGGCGGAAATTCTTGGCATAGGTGAGAAACGCAAAGTGGCTTTCACCAAGAAAGGCAGGAATGATACCGGCAACAAGCAGGAGCAGTAGTACCGGCGAGTAGAAGAGGAGCACTGCAGAAAACGCGGCTGCAGTGACGGTCTGCTGCAGCAGTCGGCCCATCTGCTGGATCATGGCCAGCCTGTCGGTCGCCTGAACGCGCGCCCGCTCCAGGCGATCGTAGAAAACGGGATCTTCATAGACTGTCACGTCGAGAGCAGCAGCCTTGCGCATCACTTCGACGCTGACATGATGGGTATAGCGATCGGCCAGCAAGTTGTCGAAGTAATCCACGGAGCGCGAAAGCAATCCGAGGAGAACTGCGAGGACTGCTTCTAATGCCACGACCCACCAGAAGTATCCGGGCAGGGGATGATGAAACCTGATCTGGTTTATTCCATTGATAATGTATGGGCCGGCGATGATGCCGATGCCTACGGGCAGGAAAGCGACTATGACCCGGATCGCGATGTCCCAGAAAACGACTGACGGGCCCGAATCCCACACGAAATGAAGCACGGGGGGAATATTTTTGAGGGCGTTTATGCGGTCGGCCCACGCGCCTCCATGATTCTGATCGGCGCTGGATTGGCGTGAACCGGACTCGCCGGCAGTCTTCGCGTCAGTCATGGTTAAGGATGCTCCGTATACGGCCGGCTAGCGCCGGCATTCGGCACAGGCGCATTGCACGCGAGACTTCTTAGCCAAGGCGCACCCGGACGCTCTCCTGTACGCGGCGCCTCGAATCAGTATTCTTCTAATCGGATGCGGGCTGGGAACGGATCGTTGTTTCGTCTGCCGGAGCGTCATACGGTTTGAAGCCGGCAATCTCCATCCCCCGCTGGGCTTCAGGGTTTTTCATAAAAGTCTCCCACACAAACCCTGAACGTGCATTTTCAGCCATAAGCATGATGATGCCGTTGTCGATGCCAATCACATCAGTGTCGTACCACCCGGTGATCGGATTGAACGCGTCTACAAAACCGTACCGGGACCAGGCATTCGGATAGTGATCGTGGATAGTACGAAGCACGCGCATCGTGGCTTCAGGAAGAAACGGTAATGAACCACCTGCTGCGCAGGGCACGATTGTTCCGTCGATCGGCCCCGTCGCCGGCGGCCCACCCCAAACAACATAACCTCGCTCAGAGTCCGACGCCGTAATTCCCCAAAGTGCGTTGCTGTAATCGGAGAACTGGGTGTTCAATTCAAGGCAGAAGCGGCGATGCACATCGGTGGCGATGATCGAGTTCTGAAAGTAATCGGTATAGCGGTCCCGCTTGCCGCGGAAGTCGAACCATGCCTGTGAGTACTGATGCACAAATAGCGGAGCGTACGAGCCGATATAGCGCAGCCCGTCGTATTCGAAAATGGTCCGCTTCCATGCGAACCATGCGTCGCTATTGAGCGGGTGAGACGAAGACCCGAGTCCCAGCAGATACATCATCATCAATTCGCTGTAGAGATCCCATCGGGAAGGAATGAATCCAAGCTCAGGCGTCCAACCGTGCGAAAGCAACGTTGTATCTTCAGAGAGCCAGGTCCAGTCCACGCGATCAAAGATGGCATGAGCCAATTGCGAAATTGTCTCGTCGTGAAAATGCGCGCTGCAAGTCAGAATACCGCAGAGGAGTATAGCGGTGTCGACCGATGAAACCTCAGAATCCCACATTCTCTCGCCGGTATTGATATTGGCAAAGTGATAGAAGAATCCCCGATGAGTTGGCAGCTTATGCCACAGGAACGACAAGCACTGAATAACCCGCCGGCGCGCGTCTTCGTAACTCACAAAGCCCCGCTTCTCTCCGATGCAAATTGCGGTCAGCCCAAAGCCGGTGGACGCTATACTCGCCGCGGTACTGGTGTCGTTTATGCGGACATTACAGCGATCCTTGATCAATCCTGTCGGTGGGTTGGCCTGCTCCCAGAAAAACAGAAAACAGCCGTGCTCGAGGTCATTCAGGAATTGATCGTCTTCAGGAGACAACATTGAAGGCGCCGGAGGAGTGGCTGGGCGCTCGTGCGGCTCCGCCGCTTTTTGTCGCTGCGTAGATTGAGCGAGGAGGGACTGAATGCCTGTTCCGGAGAGTTGGAGACCAAAGGATAGGCCCGTCAATTGACGGAGCAACCTCCGGCGAGAGCTTGTATAACCTTTCAGAAGATTGATTCCATTCAATTTGAGAGGGTCCATCCCTTCCACTCAATCGCTCCACGGTTCTTTGGACACAATCGCTTCCTCACTTGCACGTGGCCTAATGGCTAGTGAGATTAGATGCAGAAAACTCGCATGCGATGAGCGGAATACGGACAGCAAATTGGGCCGAAAACGCGTCAAATCAAAGTAGGTGCGGGTGATTTTGACGTGAAGCGGAAAAGGGTGTTGCTCTGGATCGTCGCCGTAGTCGCGGTTGCTGCAACGGCCACTTTCATGGCGCTGAAGCTCCATCATTGGCGAGCTGTCTCGCTGACGATTCAGGGCGCCGTAATTCGTAGCGACAGCGATCCCCGAAAGCAATTGCCGATCTCCGACGCATTCGTGACTGCGGAGGACGGCACATCGAGCGTTCGCGCTGAGTCCGATGCCTCTGGATACTTCAAGATCAAGCTTCCGGGAGTGGCATGGCTGGGAAAAACGTTGAAACTCAGTTTCCACCACGCGGACTACCAGCCTTTGAAAATTGAGCTGCGTCCAAGCCTTCGACTGGCGGGCAAAGGACTCCAGATCGCGGCGATGACTCCGATTCCTTCGCAATCCGGCGCGGGCTCTGACGGCCAGCTAAAGCAATCGGTCGTCTCCAATATTCGAATTAGATATACGGTAAATGCCCAATCAGAAGAAAATATCGGCAGCGCGGCCAGGACCTTCCAAGTGGTCAACAAAGGCGATGTAGCATGCAACGGCCAAAAACCGTGCTCGCCGCATGGTAACTGGAAGGCGTCAGAAAACTCGTTATCGCTGGATGCGGGCCCTGGCAACGAGTTCCGCAATGTGCGGGCTTCATGCTTTGCTGGGCCGTGCCCTTTTACGCAAATAGATCCGCGCGGTTTTACGGATGGCGGTCGAAATATTACAGTTTCTGCGACCGATTGGTCTGACACAGCAACATTCCTGGTAGAGGCCGAGGTGTTTCACACAGCAATCAGGTCGAATTTGCGCGAGCTGTACCCTGTCATCTATGGACCGGCCCTCAACTTCACAGTGCCGCCGACTCAGGAAGGGGTCAGCATTGAAGCCGAAATCGACGGAACGCCCATGGTCTTTCCACTCGGCCCGGAACTTTACCTGAGTTGGGCCACCTGCACATCCAGAGTCAGTTCAAAAGTGGACAATTCGACTATCTACTTATGCCAGCTCAAGCCAGGTTACCGCTTCTGAACTTGACTTAGTGAGACTTCCGCGGCGGGTGAGTCGTACTGCATGAACTTTATGGCGCAATTACAAAGTCTGCGTGTTCAGTAGCCAGAGAGCTGCCGCCGACCCACACCGTGTAATGGGTTGGTTCAATAATTGCCTTGCCCGCGTTGGTATAGAACGAGAGTTCGTTGAAGCCCAGGTCGAACGTAACCTGCTGAGATTCGCCAGGCTTGAGAGTTACGCGCTTGAATCCTTGAAGGCTTCGCACCGGCTGCTCAAGGCTGGCGCCCAGGTTGCGCACGTAACATTGCACGACCTCGGAGGCTGCGCGGTCGCCAGTATTCTTCACGGTGGCCGTTGCGGTGATCAGCATGCGTCCGCCATTGTCCTTTGCTTCGCTGAGCGGCACCGACGCGCGAGAAGCAGTCACGCCGGAGTAATCGAACGTGGTGTAACTCAGGCCGTAGCCAAAGGGGAACAGTGCATCGTTGGGCACGTCGATATAGCGTGAGATGAATCGAGTATCTCCGTCCGGCGGCTTACTTAGATCGGCGTCGTAGGTGGGCCGGCCCGTTGGGAACTGATTGTAGTAAAGCGGCTCCTGGCCAACGGACCTAGGAAAGCTCATGGGCAGCTTGCCGCTGGGCGACACATCGCCATAAAGCAAATTGGCAATCGCCGATCCGGCCTCAGTTCCCGGAAACCAAGCCTCGATAATGGCTGGCACGTGCTCCGCCGCCCAATTAAGAACCAGCGGCCTGCCTGAAAACACCAGCAACACAATCGGTTTGCCCGTTGCGGCGATTTGCTTCAACAGCTTCTCCTGATTGCCGGGAAGATCGAGATGCGAGCGCGAACCAGCTTCTCCGCTCATCTCGCTCGACTCGCCTAACGCCATCACCACAACATCAGACCGATTAGCTGCTTCCAGCGCCTCAGCGAACCCACTCTCCGAAGTTCCAGATATCTCTGTACCCTTTGCATAAGTCACTGAGCCGCCAATCTGCTTTGCGCGGTCCTCAAGCGCATCTTTTACCGTGATCACATCGGGATTGCGTCGTGGATCTCCCCATTGATCGATCATTTCGTCGGCGTTATCGGCAAGCGGACCAATGAGAGCAACCTTTGCGGGACGATCGGCCAATGGGAGCACCGGAGTTCCGTTGAAGGGCTTGTTTCCAAGCAGCACCAGCGACTCCTCGGCAGCCTGGTGAACAATCGCCCTGTGCTCCGGCACGGCGCGCGTCACTTCAGTGCCCTGCGCATATGGATGCTCAAAGAGTCCGAGCGCAAACTTAACCCGCAGGACGCGGCGAACTGCTTCGTCGATTGACGTCATCGAAATCTGGCCCGACTTCACCATCGCAGGAAATTCGGAATCGTACAGGTGCGACATCATGTCAACGTCAACCCCGGCCGTTAAGGCCTTGCGCGCCGCAGTCGCGCCATCCAGCGCGATGCCGTGATTGATAAGCTCGCGAATCGCGGTGTAGTCGCTCACAACAAATCCATTGAATCCCCACTCATCGCGTAGAACATCAGTAAGCAGAAAGCGGTTGGCGCTTGCCGGCACGCCATTCAGCGCATTGAATGCTGACATGATAGTGGCCGCACCGGCTTGAACCGCTGCTTTGTACGGAGGCAGGTAGTCCTGCATCAGCCGGCTCTCTGACATGTCAGTGGTGTTGTATTCCCTTCCCGCTTCAACCGCTCCATAGGCTGCGAAATGTTTTACGCTGGCCGCAACTGCATCGGGTTTTGAAAGATCGTCGCCCTGGTACCCGCGAATGTAAGCCCGTGCCATGGCAGCGCCCAAATACGCATCTTCTCCTGCGCCTTCAATCGTCCGTCCCCAACGCGGATCGCGCGAGATGTCGACCATGGGTGAGTAGAACCAGCGCACGCCCGCGGTTGTCGCCTCCTCGGCTGCAACATGTGCCACGGATGTCACAAGAGCAGGATCCCAGGTGGCGGCAAGGCCTAGCGGAACCGGGTAAACCGTTCGATAACCGTGGATGACGTCGGCGCCGAACAGCAGCGGAATATGCAGGCGGCTCCTATCAACTGCGGCATGCTGATAAGCATTGGTAGTTTCAGCGCCAACAACGTTCAGCATCGAGCCCAGCCGGCCCTGGCTGATGAGTTGCATCGCGTCAGGACAGTCAGGACTTACCGGATTTTTTCCCGGAGCAGGAGGCACGTCTTTTGAAGCGGCTACGTCCGCGCCCTTGACTCCGTCGCCGCTGTATTGAACCAGTTGGCCCAGTTTATCCGCCAGGGTCATCTGCTTCAGCAAGGCATCAACCCGGCGTTCAATGGTTGGGTCGGCAAGTTGCGCATTCGACGGCGGTGCGGCTTTCTGCACCTGGACTACGGTCGTGTAAGGCGTATCGCTTTGCGCGTGCGCTCCAGTTAGTGGCAATACAAGTGCGAAGCCGGAAGCAATCAGAATTCCTAATCCGGTTCTGACTCCACGTTTCGAATGTTCAAGCCGAAGGAACATACTGTCTCCACAGTTCAATTTAATTCAGGAGTGACGGATAGCGGATTCAGTCGCGCGATTCCGGCCTTGATGGTGTGATGCGGAAAAGCGGCAGGCTGTGCTCGCGAGGCGCAATTTTGCAGATAAGCCATTGCACAATCAGATAAAAGCATCAATGGCTCTGGATTTCGATGATGGCCAGCCCGTTGACGGGCAAAGTCACATCGAGGCGATCGCCGGTGAGAACTGTGTGCTCGGGCGGAGAGAGCGCCGAAGCCTTATTGAGCGCGGCGACCTGTGCTCGCGTGGGATACCGCGGGCTCCCCATCCCACGATAGGCAATCAACGGGTTGCCGTGCGATTCATCCAGGCGCTCGATTGAACCCTTTGATCCGGCCCGGATACCTTCGAACGTCAGCCGCAAGGTAATGGGTCTACTCTCGGCAACTTTATCCATATCGACTAAGTTCCACGCAGCCACAACCAGCGTGCCGTCTGCGCGGCGGGTTACCAACAAATGATCGGACGCGTTCGCAAGGCGCACATCGCCCAGCCTATGCAATAGAGAGAATGCGTAGAAGCTCGGCTTATTGATGTTGCCCTCGGCGATCAGCCCGAACATTCCTACGAAGGGTTCAGTCGCAGCGCCGCCTTCCTCGAAAACATCGTCGAAGGTCCACCACGACATCATCTTGACGGATCCGTCGCACTCGCTCACATCGTGTGCGAGCGCAGGGCCAACATACCAGTTGTCGCGCGCGTTCAGGTTACCGAATGACGGCACGTTCCACTCGGTCCAGAAGAGCGGTAATGACGGGTTTGCCGAAGCTTGAATCTGGCCGTGGACCATTTGGATGGCCCGGCATACGCGGTCGCGCATGGGAATGTCTTCATTAGTGCCGAACAGATTTTTGACCGTGTCGTCGGCATACCCGTGAGTTGAAACAAAGTCGATGGGCACATGGTTCGCGCTGACGTAATTCAGGAAATCGGGAATCCACTGAGCGGCTGCGGTTGCGGGCCCGCCCACTCGCAACCGCGCATTCACCTGTTTAAGAGCGCGAGCGGTGTGCTCGTAAAGCTCAAAGTAGGTAACCTGCTTGGGTTCGCCGGCCCAGAAATCGATGTTGGGCTCGTTCCAAACTTCGAAGTACCACTGAGCCACTTCGTCGATACCGTAGCGGTCAATTAGATGCTGCGCAAAGGCGCGGATCAACGCATCCCACTTCGCGTAGTCCTTGGGCGGAGCTACGTTCGGCTTGTACCAGAAAGCCTGGATGGAATTCTTCGAGGCCAGAGCATAGGGCATAAAGCTGATCTCGACCATCGGGCGCACTCCGCGCACCAGCAGTCCATCGTAGATCTGGTCGACGTAGGTGAAGTTATATTCGGCGTTTCCGTGATCGTCTTCTTTGTACACGCCCACATCGTCAAGGAAGATGGCGTGGAAACGAACATAGCGCATGCCCACCTGGTCGTGGACAGCTTTAAGGTCGTCCCGGTAGCCCTCGCGCATGGCGAGCGATGCATGCCCGGAGCCAAACATCTCTTCCCAGAAGTGCGGAAAAGCGTGGGAGGGAGCATTTGCATCGACGGTTACGGGGATGGGGGTGGGTTGCGCCAGCGAGGCAGTGCCGGAAAGGAGTGTCGCGATGGTGAGGATAGAGAGCTTCAGTTGGAGGAAACGAAGCGTCATTGGTCAAGATTAGACCTCATATCTCACCAGTCAACCCCGCTTTTGAGTCTTCAGATTGTCGCCTGCTCCCGGGTACCGCCGGCTCAGCCATTCTCATTCGTCAATACCACGGCCACTCGCCGTGTTGAATCTCAAGCGTTTAGCGCTGCACCTTAATTACCTCGCTCCGTTGCACAATCTATATAGAACTCAACAGGAAACAACCGGATCGGGATTATGACGAAGAACAGCCAAACTCGTGCGCGCCTCAACTCCCCGGCGTCGCTCCTGCGCGGCAATTCCACGCCGCTCCGTTTTTTTCCTGAAAAGCACACAGATACACAGCTTTTCAATAGAATCAACAGCTTGGCGGTGATCGCTTCACAGCCCACTCTGAAGCCATTCAATAGAATCAGCAGTTTGGAGAAAGTCGCTTCACAGTTTTCCCCACAGAAACTGCGCAGATTCACGCAGAAACTGTGCCACTGAACCCTCAATCCTCCGTGAGAAGTGCAGGTTACACCGCGTTGCCGCGCAACGACCGAGACGCGAAAGAAAGCCGTCCCGGATGACGCAGTCTTGCCCGGGACGGCTAAAGTGAATGTTGCCACGATCGAACCTAATGGTTCGACTAATTCGGTTTCGTCGAATACTTGTTGGGTGCTCCCGGAGTGGGAACATTGTCGGTGAGTTGCGTGCCGGCAGCATGTGCGCGGGCCAATGGACTAGTAAGAGTGATGCCGGTGCCGGCGACTTGCGCACCAGCAGCGTGCGCATGAGCAAGCGGCGAGGTTATGGTGAGTCTTGCGGCCGGGAATCTGGTGACCGAGGCGACGGTTGCGGTTTCAGCATTCGCGCCACTGTCAATCGTGATGGCCTGACCTTCATTGAAACCAAACCCGCTGGCGACGGCGACCACGGTGGAACCTTCGCTGGCGGCGGCGCTCGCGGTCGTGGCGCCCGGCGAACCAACTGCCGCGATAACCGCGGTCTCAAGGTTCGCGCCGTTATCGACCATAATCGTCTGGCCAGATTGAAAACCAGCAACGCTGGCAACCTTTATATTGTTCGCGCCAACGGACCCGGCAGCAGACAAGGTAGTTGCGGCCTGGACGTGGAAGTCGGCGCAGTTACTGCCTGTATCAATGCCGTCAGGGAAGCGGCCGGCGCTTCTGTTCGTTGCGGCGGCTGCCGGTCCACCGAAACCACCGGACGATGCGGGCGCGGGCACGTAGCAGCCGCCCTGCTCTGGTCCCGACGTGGTCTGGTAACCCTGGGCAGCCCATGGGTCGACGAGTCCGCCGTAGTTAATGCTGTCTACAACCAGGCCCGCGGCGTCGCGCAGCACCATGCTGCCGGTCCTGAGGGAGATGGCTCTTCCAAACAGATCCGCGTAGGTGGTGAGTTCAGGACCGCCGAACCATTGGTTGGGCTCGGGCGCGCCCTGGTAGCCGGCAGTTGTTACCGCCGCATCACGGACGACTGCATTGATGGCGTGCTGCCGGGCGAGAGGGCTGTCGAGAGTTATGCCGGTGCCGAGAGCCTGGATGGGCTCGTTGCTCGAGTGTGCGAACGCAGTTGCCGGTTTGAAGCTGATGCCAGTTCCTCGATCGCTGAAGGGCAGATTGGCCGCATGGTTAAACTTTAGCGGAGCAGTTAGTTCGAGACCGGTCCCAGGATTGAGGACTGTTTCACCGTTTTTATGCGCCTCAGCCAGGGCGGGAGTAAATTCCACTCCGGTGCCGTTCGGCCCTGGGCTTCCGACAGCGGTGGTCGTAACCGTTTTCCAGTTTCCTGGAAAGCCCAAAAGGAACTTGGCTCCCACCGCAAATCCGTTCACCGTCCGGACTTTGATGTTGGTTGCGCCGGCGGCGGCATCAGCCGCGAGAGCTGTGCGAATTGCCTGCGTGCCCACACTCTTGACGGTCACGGCTTCAATCCCATGGCCCACGCTGTCGATGTCGAGTCTGATTTTGTCGCCGGCTGAAATATTTGCGACGAATGTGACATTGATGCTGGTTGCGCCGGCGGAGGCATCGGCTGCCAGATAAGCCTGCGTGCCCTGCTTGCCGACCGCAGTAACGGTGGCTACCTCGTAGCGTTCGGTGTCTCTTGCAACAGACGGATAGGTGGCGCCGTATCCCAGAGCGATCTTCTGGCCGACGGTGAAACCGGCTACGCTGGTTACGGGCACATTGGTCGAACCGGGGGGAATGGTGATCACGGGGCCGTCAGGTAACGGTTGCCATACCGTTGTGTGATTGCCGGCGGCCGTTCCGACACTCACGATTTTGCGTTTCTCAGCGCTGGCGTCTGTATCGATCTCGATCGAATCGCCGGCCGTCATGCCGGTTGTGCCGCGCACGTAGATGGTTGCATTGCCTGCCCGCGTGGCCTCTGCCAGCCCGGAATTCGAAAGACCCAACAAGTAGAAGCCGCGCGACGCGAGCTTGGTGCCGGCTGGGATTCTGACGGACGAGAAGATCGCCTGCTGGGTGGGATGTTCGGTCAGCGACCAGTTTGAGATGTCAACATCATGGTCGCCGGAGTTGTAGAGTTCGATAAACGAGTCCGTCGAGTTGCTGCTGGAACTCGCGATGCGGAATTCGTTGATCCTGATCGGGCTCACGTTCCGCAATTTCTCGGCCGCGGTCTCCGATTGCTTCGCGCCGCTGGCCTGGTTCGTCCACGACGCATTGGCTACCAGGTCGCCATTGAAAGCCGCGGGGCCTGAAGTCACTTTGAAGGCGGCGGTGACTGTCGCGCCCGGCGCGACCGGATCGGCAAAGGTCTTCGAAGTTTCGGTGGTCCCGGAAACCAACGAGGACCACTGTTTGTTGGGTAATGAAATGCTCAGGTTAACGGCCGCCGCGGGCGCGCCTGTTGTATTGGTGAACGTGACAGTTGTTTCCTGCGACGACTCAGGTGTGAATGACTGCAGTCCCGGCGGAGCTGCGGTTGCCGACCCCGGCGCAATGCTCAGCCGAGCAACATCGTATTGAGCAGCCACTATATTCGCCTGCACAAGCTGGTCAGTGGCATCGGTCGGAAACGTGCCTGCCGCGGTCACTGCGCCTTCATAAAAAGTTCCCTGCGAACCGTTGCTGTTGTCGCCGCCGTTACCCAGCAGTATGGCCCCCTGCTTGCGCATCGGGTCATAGTTTGCGTCCACGCGCGGACCGTCGAACATCACCTTCAACGCGCCCTGCTGTGAGTCGCCTCCCATGCTTGTCCAATGGTGGGGCTCGCCCTTGGCCATGGCCGTCACAAATCGCCATGTAATGCTGGGCAGGTCGCAAAGCTTCGTTCCGTTGGAATTCACGCAACCCACCAGGTTGTTCTCCTGGTCAGTCATCACCCAGGGCCCGGGAGGGCCGCCGTGATACCACGGAGTAGCGTCGCCGTAGTAGGCGGTTTCCATGGTGCCAGCATCGTCGTCGCGGCTGTCTGTCTCGGCATTACCGTAGTCAAAACAGCAGCCGTTGTTGAAGTGCAGACCGTTGATCACCCAGTACTGCCCTTCAGCCTGATCATCAACGGCGGTGCCCTTCGGATCGTCGATGCGCATACCCATGCCCGGTTCAATAAGGACGCCGTAGGCCTTGTGGCCCATGATCGTGATCGGCGCCATGTCGGCAAGCGGGATGTTGTTAAACCCACCCAGGGCCGGGCCGCTGAATCCGCCGCGGGGTGGTTGAGTAAGGTTGTTGTGCTTGCCCGATTGGTCATAAATGGTGGTGATCCAGCAATAAGTATTGGCGCAGAACCTGTCTTGCGCGGCCGCGTCGGCATACCCGCCCGCGTCACGAACCGGCAACGCGCCCGGCTCAACAACTCCAATATCGAGCTTCTTGCCGTCGGATTGGCGCAGCACCTGGTAAAGCGGGCCTTTATACGAGGCATAAAGTGCGCGCGTTGTGCTGTGGGCGGCCACGCACGAGTCGCCGGCTGCGGCGTAAATGTCGCACGGGCCCTTGGGCCTGGGCGGCGCAACTTTTGCGCTCGGCGCTGTCTGCTGCGACATCGTCAACGAAGCGCCAACCAGGGCGAGCGTTGACACAAATAGAAATGCAGTACGGAATACGGTCTTCATTTTTTAACTCCATTTGCCTCGCGAGTGAGTATATCGAAGCAGGACCCTTTCGAGAAAACGGTTTCCCGCCGAGCTTAAGGACATTTGATTCGAGGGGCAGACGATTGCAGTCGATAATGTGCCAGAGCCTGCACACAAAGTTCCACAGGCGCTGGAGTGCGCGCGCGGTTTGGCTTGCTAAAAGAGCACCGCCAATTTCGCACGAACACCGGACTGATTCTTCCGGTAATAACTTGATTATCGAGAGGCTTAGACACTTGTACCAAGTCGGCAGTCATTCGACCCTCAAAGACTTTCTCTCGACGCATTTGTTACCACTGTTTGCGCACTGAAGGTTGCGTCAAGAAAAGGCGAATATGTGGTGAACGCCGGGCTGAATGTGATTTTTGTTGAACCTCCGATTGCAGTGGAAAGCGCCCGCTTAGGCCGCGAAACAAATGCCGGACCCATCCCGGATTCACGAAACGTAAACACTCCGTAAATTCCTCTTGCGCCTCACTTTTCAGTTGACATTCGTCCTCCAATTCTGGGAAATTCGGTGTGTTCCCCAGGTTCCCATAAACCGCGATTCTGCAAAGATACGCGGACCGAATTTCAAGCTAGATAGTTGCTTAAAAGTTCAAATGCCGTTCTGGGTCGTGATCGACCTGGCGAGCCTTGTAACACTTTTGCCCAATTTCAGAGTGAGTCACCCTTTCCCTTTCAATCGCGTTCTCAGATCACCAGAAGTTATCGCCCGGGATGAAAACCTCCCGTCGCTCGCTCGAAAAAAGCACTCCTTACGCGAGGGCCTTCAATGATTACAAAAATGAGGATTAGAAACCCGAACCGCTAGCAGGACCTCTTCATGCCTCAGGTCATGCGTTATTGCTGGAGCATTAAATTCCCCTGCTGTTCTGGAGTCCCCCCCCCTATGTCCTTGATTTTTTCGTCTTGCCTGACTTCCCTGCCCCATCGCTCCAATTCCTTCGCCGCACCAGTGTTGGGCCGAACCTCGCGATTTGGATTGGTGCAGGCGCGGATCACCAGCGCTCTGATTCTTGCCCGCACAACAAGCGCGATGAGCAATCAAGCCACCTAGATAAAGAAAACGCAGCTCTGTATTTCCACCAAAGTATCTCCTTCGATCACGGTATCCGGTAGAGAGGTCCCCAATGCGTTCTCCCGTTTTCAGTCCTTTGATTAGCCTGGTTAGCCGCGCTGTAACGTTCTCATCAATTCTGCCCGACTTAAATCGGCGTGCTTGCTGGGTTCTCACTGCCATGGCTGCGGCATTACTGTACAACGGGAACGCGGCAAACGCCCAGACGACGTTTACCTGCTCAGCGCAAGGCGGCACTGACTGTGCACTCTCAGTTGGCGCCACACAGACGACCGCCAGCACATCGTCGTTTACTGTGCCCACCGCCGGCACGATCAGCTCGATTTCGATTGAGCTGCACGGTGTTTGGGCCGACGGAGTCACCGGCTACAGCATGGGGGCTGCAGAGTTCCTGCTGACGGGTCCGGGTGGAGCGTTTGACCTTCTGGGCCAGACCGGCGATACCGTCGACGGCGCAGACGATGGCAGCGCAAACAGTGGGCTACACGGCCTCAACATTGTTATTCAGGACGGCGCGAATCCGGCGCCGATGGCCTGCGGCGGCGTTTGCTCGGGAACCGAAACCAACAACTGGCCTGAAGGTAACGGCAGCAGTGTAGGAAATGCCGGAACAATCACGATCACAGTGAAGCCCGGTTCGTATTTTGGCTACGATCCGTCTAACGGAGACAATCCTCCGCTGCTGGGGGTACTTGGAGACTGGCCAGATACCGACGGCTGCAATCCGGACCCGATTCTCACCACTTACAATAACGCCTCAAATTGCTCTTCACCCACGCTCACCACTAGTTACGGATCGACCACTGCAAACGGGCCGTGGACTTTAACTGTCCAAACTGTGTCCGGCTACTCAACCGCGATATCGATCACCGATTGGTCGGTGACAATTACCTATTCCGCCGCAACGCCAACCACTACAGTCATCAGCAGCAACACAAACCCGTCGAACAGCTCCAATGCGGTCGCCTTCACGGCCACCGTTACTTCTGGAAGTGGCACACCAACCGGGACGGTCGCATTCACGGCCAACGGCGTCACCATCCCAGGTTGCGGCGCCAACGTGCTGACCGGGGGTTCTGCCACTTGTTCCACCACGCTAGGCCAGGGCAACAACGGCATTGAAGCGAACTACACGCCAAGCGGCGGTTTCGGTGCGAGCAACGCTACGATGAACCAGCTGGTTGAGGTCACGCCTACTCAGTCTGGCAACACCTGGTGCAACAGCGGCCAGATTACCGCCCCCGGCAATTCAGCGGGAATTCAATATCCCTCCGTCATCAATGTCTCGGGGTATCCCGCAGGGGCGACAGTTGGCGGCAACCTGACTGTGGAATTGATGAATGCCACCGGCCCGGCTGGCGTTAACGCCTATCATTTGCTGGTCGCTCCCGCCGGCCAGAACCTGGACTTTTTCGACTCGACTTTTGCGTATCAACAGCCGTCGAGCCCAGTGAACCTGACTATTTACGATGGCGCCGGCCAGACCCCGAGCGGGAGTTCCGCGCCCTCCACCGGCAATTACGATCCATATGACAACAATCAGAACGGAGTTGCTGACGACACATTTCCCTCCTCCACGTCACCCTCCGTCGATTCGAATATCCCCCAGGTTCCGGGAACCATCAATCGTGCCAATCCACTTGGCGGGACCAGCTTCACTAACTTCCAGCAGGCTTTCAGCGATGCTCCGGCTAATGGTGATTGGGCGCTGTACACGTATGCGGGAGGCGGGGAAAATGAGTCCATCGAGGGCGGCTGGTGCGTCACTCTCGATGTGAATACCGGCGTGGGGACCACAACCACTGTTACCGCAACCCCCAATCCTCAAGCGACCGGGCAACTGGCCACGCTCACCGCGACTGTATTGACACAGGGCTCCAACACTCCGGTCACTTCTGGCACGGTCACCTTCCTCGACAACAACGCGGTTCCTGCCGGAGTTACCAACAATACGGTGAGCCTGGATGGCAACGGCAATGCGCAGATCACTACCAGCTCACTGGCCGAAGGTGATCATCCGTTCACAGCGACCTACAACGGGACCGCCTCAGATAACGGCAGCTATGGCACCGTTGTGCAGCGCATCAACGACGGCACCACGATTTACGCAGCGAACGCAGCGATTTCAAATGGCCCCACATGCGGCGCCGCCTACTGCTATTGCAACGGCGGCCCAGTTTCTACTACCGCTACGTACAAGGGCGCCTTTACGCCTAACCCATCCATTCTCACTGTTACCGATCTTCCGGGAACTATCGGAACTGTCTCTCTCGGTCTGAACCAGTACTCATCGGCAACCGATATTCTCTACTCGCTCGAGTCCATGGTCGTAAACCCGACCGGGGCGGATCTTGACTTCTTCTCCAACGCCGGATACAGCTCGGGTGGAGGCACTGCCAGTCTAGGCAACTACCTATTTTCCGATGCCGCCGGCAGCCCGATTCCGAGCTCTGTGAGCACACTCGCACCCGGCACCTACAAGCCCTCGAGCTACCCTGAGGGCGATCCCAACTGGCCCGAACCTGCCCAGCCTTACTTCCTAAGTTCCAGTGGCTTCTATACCCTTCCCTCGGGCATTACTTACGCGACATCTCGTGGCAACGGCACATTCACGAGCCAATTTGGAAACACCAATCCGGACGGCATTTGGGCCCTCTACATGACAGAGGATGATCCAGCCGGAGCGGCAAGCGCTGCTTACGGATGGTGCGTGAATTTCACTGAGAATCCGGTGACGGTTTCGGTGGACCTGAGTCACCAGGGCACCGGCACGGGCACTGACTTCGTCCAGGGCGAGAACGGCGCGCAAATCACCACTCTGGTTCAAGCGTCGAACACCACTGGACCCACTGGCGACCCGCTGGGAACCAACCCGTTAACAGTTGTCGATACCTTGAACGCCGCGTTGACCTACACCGGCTTCACAGGAACGAATTGGAGTTGCACCACGCCGCCCGCGACGACGGTGACCTGCACCAATGACATGGCAATCGTTCAGGGTGGATCGTATCCCACGCTCACACTCAACGTGAATGTTTCATCGGGCGCTGCAGCCAGCCTCAGCAATGGCGTAAGCGTGACCGGCGCGGGCATTACCGGCAACACCGGCAGCGACACCATCACGGTCGACCCTGGGACTACGCTGTCAGTCAGCAAGTCGCATACCGGCAACTTTACAACCGGAACAACCGGCCAGTGGAGCATCGTGGTTTCGAACACCGCAACGGGCGGCGCAACCACAGGAACTGTCAACGTCTCCGACACGTTGCCCACCGGCTACACGCTCGCTTCGTACAGTTCTTCTGGGAGTTTGTGGACCTGCGGCGGATCGAGTAATGTTGTCACCTGCTCAGCCACTCCGGGAATTGCCGGCGGCTCAAGCTCAACCGTTACTCTCACCGTCAACGTTCCTTCTAACTCGCCAACATCGGTTAGCAATACGGCGCTCGCGTGGGGCGGCGGCGACGCCGTACACACCAGCCAGGCAACCGCTGCCACATCAAATACCGACTCAGCAACCGTGGACTCTGCACCCGCGATCACCAGCGCCAGCAGTTCTACCTTTACGTTGGGCACGTCGGGCAGCTTTACTGTCACCGCCAGCGGCAACCCCGCGCCCACTTTCACTGAAACGGGCGCTCTGCCCTCGGGCGTCACCCTCAGCACCAGCGGCGTATTGTCAGGCACACCCGCGGCCGGATCAGGCGGCACTTATCCGCTCACCATCACGGCCGCCAACGGAACAAGCCCGAACGCCACGCAGAGCTTTACGCTGACCGTAGTTGGGCCACCCGCGATCACCAGCGCCAATAGCGCGACATTTACGGCTGGGGCGGCGGGGGCATTCACGGTTACCACCAACGGTTCACCCACGCCTGCGTTGAACGAGAGCGGAGCGCTGCCGACTGGCGTCACCTTCATCGACAACGGCAATGGAACCGCTACGGTCTCAGGCACGGCGACCCTGGCGGGCTCATATCCCATCACCATCACCGCACAGAACGGCACCCTGCCCAACGCTACCCAGAGCTTCACGCTGGCAGTCAATCCAGGACCCGCGACAAATCTCGTCATCCCGGGCGGCCCCGAGCCGTTCTACACGGCGTTCGGTTTCAACATTTACGCGTACGACGCGAATAACAATCTGGCAACCTCTTACAACGGAACAGTGGCGTTCACCAGCTCCGATCCTGGATTCGTCAACCTGGGGCCAGTCACTCTGGTCAATGGAGTAGGCTCCCAGAGCGCCGTACTCAAAACCGCCGGGGTCGACACAATTACGGCCACTGACGTTGCTAATCCTTCAATTACCGGCACAGGTTCATTCACCATCCAGCCGGGTGCAGCGACACGCATAGGGTTAGTTGCGCCAGCGTCGACCTATGCGGGCTCGCCTATCAGCGTCACGCTAACCGCCTACGATCTTTACGGCAACGTGGCCACCAGCTACGGTGGCACGGTTGTTTTCACCAGTTCCGATCCTGTTGCATTATTACCTGGCAGTAGCACTATCACCAACGGAACCGGCACATTTACTGCGTACATGGAGACGGCGGGCTCGCAGACCATCACAGCAACCGACGCACTAAACAGCCTTGCGGCAACCAGCGGAAGTATCAGCGTTACAATTCCGGCGCTGGTAGTAACTACAGCAGCTGACGATACGGGCACCGCTTCGAATTGCACTATTCAGGCCACGCCTGGCACCGGCACGGACGCTTCGTGCAGCCTGCGCGATGCGTTGCTCCTGGCGGCCAATCAAGGCTCCGCCAGCATCACCTTCGATTCGACAAAGTTCGCATCGGCCACAACCATCACGCTCGCTAATGGCACTTTGAACATCCCGTCGAATACCACCATTCTCGGGCCAACGACCGGCAGCGGCGCTTCACTCACCAACCTGGTGACAATAGATGGCGGCGGATCGTCGAACAACTCCCCGGTTTTTACCACCACCTCCAGCGCGATTAACGACGGCATTCAGAACCTGGTCATCACCGACGGAGGTGACAGTGGCATCTACAACGGCTACGCGGCTACGCTTACTGTTCAAAACAGCACAGTCTCCGGCAATAGCTCCACAGCAGGCACCAGCGGCATCTTTAACGACTACAACGCAAGCCTGACAGTCGTCGGCAGCACGATCTCGGGTAACTCCGGCGCCTACGGAGCAATCGTCAGCGAACCAGGCGGCTCGGTCAGCGTGACGGATAGCACCATCTCTGGCAATACTGCCAGCAACAACGGCGGTGGCGGAATCTTGAGCGGCGGTACCTCGGTGACCGTGTCGAATAGCACGATCACGGGAAATTCCGCGTACGGCGGTGGCGGCATTCTCATAGACGCCGGCACGTTGACGCTGACCGATAGCATTGTGGCAGGCAACACGGCACAGACTACCGACCCCGATATCAACGGCGCGGCCACCGACGGTGGCGGGAATGTGATTGGCGACGGTACCGGACTAACAGGAATTACCAATGGCACGAACGGCGACCAGGTAGGAACATCGGCATCGCCGCTGAACCCACTATTGGCCGCGCTCGCCAACTACGGCGGTCCCACGAAGACCATGATTCCCCTGCCCGGCAGCATGTCAATCTGCGCACTCAACCCGTCGCCCGTAACTGGTACCGATCAGCGCGGCTATCCACGCACCACCCCATACGGCGGCACTCCGTGCCAGGATTCCGGCGCGGTTCAAACCAACTACGCACTAAGCTTTACCACCGAGCCAACCTCGCCCGAGGGCTCCGGCCAGCCCTTCCCGGTTGCAGTGACGCTGACCGAGCAGACCAATACCTTTACGGCTGCAAGCGAAAGCATCCCAGTCACGCTCAGCAGCGGCGCAACGCTTTCAGGGTCCCCGGTTTCAAGCACCAGCGCAGGCGTGGCCAACTATTCGCTCACAGTAACCAATGCCACACCGGTTACGGGATTGATGCTGACGGCGGCCCTCACGCTGAATTCGCCGATTGCCATCTCCGCGACCAGCAGCAGCTTTGACCTGGCCGAGGTAGCGCCTATAGTGACCGCGCTCAGTCCTACCTTGGGCCCAGCGGCGGGCGGAACCACCGTGACCATTACCGGAACGAACTTTACCGGCGCAAGCAGCGTGAGATTCGGGGTGGTGGCAGCCACGGCGTTCACAGTCGTCAACCCATCTACCATCACGGCAACCTCTCCGGCAGGCACAGGGACGGTCGACGTCACCGTAACCACTCCGGAAGGCACAAGCGTGACATCCGCGGCCGACCAGTTTACGTTTATCGCGCTACCGGCGCTAACCGGAGTCTCCCCGTCCAGCGGACCTGTGGCGGGCGGAACTACCGTGACCATTACCGGAACGAACTTCAACGGCGCAACGGCCGTTAAGTTTGGCACGACATCAGCCACCAGCTTTACGGTCATAAGTCCCACTTCCATCTCCGCGACCGCGCCGGCTGGAACAGGCACAGTAGATGTCACCGCGACCACCGTTGGCGGTACGAGCGCGACTACTGCGGCCGACCAGTATTTCTATGTTGTTTCGGCGACTACTACAGCCAGCCCGATCTCGGCGGCGGCAGGTACCGCATTCAGCGGACAAGTAGCGACTTTCACTGATAACGCAGGCGAAGTGTACCCAGTGGTCAGTTTCACTGCCACGATTAACTGGGGAGACGGAAGCACAGCGGCCGGGACCGTTGCCCAGCCAGGCGGAGTGGGCACCGCATATATAGTCACTGGCAATCACACCTACGCCATTGGCGGTTTGTACACCTTCACCGTCACCGTTACACCTGCGCTGGGGACACCGGCTCCCGGCACCAACACGGCAACGGTTTCACAAGTGCCCGCCATTACCAGCGCCAGCAGCGCGACTTTCGCGGTGGGAACAGCCGGCTCGTTCACCGTGACCGCAAGCGGCTATCCCGCGCCAACCTTCAGCAAAACCGGAGCTTTGCCCACCGGCGTTACATTGTCATCCGGCGGCGTGCTCTCTGGCACCCCTGCGGCAGGCACGGGAGGCGTGTACACCTTCACGATCACGGCCAGCAATGGCAACAGCCCGAATGCAACGCAGACCTTTACGCTGACGGTCGATCAGGCGCCTGCCATCACCAGCGCAGCAGGCGCTACATTTACCACGGGCACCGCAGGGGTGTTCCACGTAACGTCGTCAGGTTATCCCACGTCTGCGCTCACTGAGACAGGTTCGTTGCCGAGCGGCGTGACATTTGTCGATAACGGAAATGGGACGGCATTCCTTTCAGGCACGCCGGCGGCCGGTACCGGGGGCAGCTATTCAATCACCATCAAGGTCGCCAATGGAGTAAGTCCGAACGCACAGCAGAGCTTTACGCTAACGGTCGATCAGGCGCCTTCGATCACCAGCGCCAGCGGCACAACATTCACGCTGGGCTCTCCCGGCACTTTCACGGTGACAACCACAGGTTTTCCAGCTCCAGGCCTGACCGAAACAGGGGCACTGCCGGGCGGCGTGAACTTTGTTGACAACGGCGACGGCACGGCAACACTGGCCGGTACGCCGGCGGCTGGCGGCATCTTCCCGATCACGATCACCGCTGCGAACGGGTTCGGGACAAACGCAACGCAGAGCTTTACGCTAACCGTCATTTACCCAGTCGCTGTAACGGCCAATCCAATTTCGCCGGTGGCAGAAGCTCCGTACACCAGCATTGTGGGCTCCTTCAATGTTGCCAACAATCGGGCGACCCTCGCCACTTTCAGCGCCACAATCAACTGGGGCGATGGAACCATCTCGGCGGCAATCATCACTCAGCCAGGTGGACCGGGCACTGCTTACCTGGTCACCGGCACCCACACCTACGCCGCGAGCGGCACCTTCACCTTCACCGTCGCCGTCACGCCTGCGCTTGGTCCGGTAGGGACTGCCACTAACACGGCGACGGTGGCTCCCGCGCCCGCCACTCATTTCCTGGTAACTGCCCCAACATCGGCGAATGTAGGTGGCGCTTTCAACTTTACGGTTACTGCACTGGACGCATTCAACAATCCCACCACGGGATATTTCGGCACCGCGCATTTCACCAGTACTGATCCCGTCGCCATGCTGCCGGCCGATGCCACATTAATCAACGGCGCCGGCACTTTCTCAGCAACTCTCAACACTCAAGGCAGCCAGACTATCACTGCCACCGACGCGGTCGCGTCCAGCATTACGGGCACAACCGGGGCGATCTCGGTCTCGATTCCAAGTCTCGTAGTCGAGAACACAAACGATTCCGGTGCGGGTTCGCTGCGCGCCTCACTCGCCAGCGCTGCTTCCGCGGGCTCGGGCAACATTACGTTTAATCCAACCGCATTTGCAACAGCGCAGACCATCACGCTCACTAGCGGCACCCTGAACATTCCTTCGAATACAACAATCACCGGGCCGACGACGGGCGGCGGGGCAACGCTGACCAACCTGGTGACTGTGGACGGTGGTGGATCGTCAAGCAACTTCTCAATCTTGAATGTAAACAGCGGAGTTACGAGTGCAGCAATCAGCAACCTGATCATGACCGACGGCTATATCAATTCACAGGGCGGCGCCATCGCAAACGCCGGCACCTTGACTGTGACCAACTGCACCCTCTCGAACAACTATGCGGGCGGGTACGCCACAGGCGGCGGCAACGGCGGCGGAGCGATTTATAACGACGGCACGCTTACGATAACCGGCGGCACACTGTCAGGAAACACATCTGCGCCTGGCGGTGCGATTGTGGTTGATTCCGGATCGGTGACGATCAGCGGCAGCACCATTTCAGGAAACACTGCGCTGGATAACAAAGCTGGAGGCGCGATCTTCGTCAATAACAATGGGGCAACGGTAACGATCGCCAACAGCACGATATCCGGCAACACCTCGTCCGCCGGCGATGCAGTTTTCAACTACGGCACGCTTACCGCAACCAACAGCATAATCGCCGGAAATACTGGCGGCGATTGCGGTTCGGGAAATGGAAGCACTTGCCCCGCAAACGGCAGCAACGGCAATATCGTTGGCGTAACCGGAATCAACCTTGCCCCGCTAGGCAATTACGGCGGCTCAACTCAGACCATGATTTCGCTGCCGGGTAGTCCGGCCATCTGCGCAATTAATCCATCGGCCGCCACCGGCACCGACCAACGCGGCTTCCCACGCACTACCACATACGGCGCCACTACCTGCCAGGATTCAGGCGCGGCCGAAACCAACTACGCCCTGAGCTTCACCACCGAACCAGCGGCAACTGAGAATTCCGGCCAGGCCTTCCCGGCGGCGGTCACACTGTCTGAAAGCGGGAGCGCGTTCACGGCGGCCAGCGAGAGCATCCCAGTTACTCTGTCGGGCAGCGCGACGCTTGAAGGCTCGCCAGTTTCCGCAAGCACCAGCACGGGCGTAGCCAGCTACTCGCTGACGGTGACGAATCCAACGGCGGCGACGGGATTGCAGCTCATCGCATCGCTATCGCTGAACGGGTCGGCGGCGGTGACGGCATCCAGCAACGCGTTCAACCTGAACTCGCCGATCGCCACCACGACCATGGTCGCAAGCAACCTCACCGTTCCATGGAGCGCAAACAGCCAGAACGTCACACTGGTCGTGGATGTTACGGCTTCTGGAAATACGGTGAACAGTGGGGTCCTGACCATCCCCAGGTTTGTTGCCGTAATCACGCCTTCGGGAACGACCTACAGAACCGTGCCCGTGTCGGTAGTCTTCTCAGGCAGCCCGGCCACGTTTACGCTGAGCCTTCCGGGCGGTCTTACGGTTGGCACTTATACTCTGCCAGTCAGCTACTCTGATCCCAGCGATGTCTTTGCGCCCAGCAGCGATAGCTCGCACACTCTGACGGTGGGACACGCGGCCACCACAACCACGGTGTCGAACGCATCTGTAACCTATAGCGCGACCGCGCAGAATGTAACCCTATCCGCAACCGTGACAAGCCTCGCAGGTACTGTGAATGCAGGCACTGTGACCTTTACCGTTCTACAGGGAAGCACCCCGATCGGCACTGCGATAACGAGCGGCACCGTCAGCGATGGCACCTCGAGTGGGAGTTACACTCTGCCCGCTGGCACGGCTGCAGGCACCTATACGATACAGGCCGTCTACAACGGGACTGCGACTTTCGCAACCAGCACCGACAGCACTCACACGCTCATTGTAAACACGGCGGCTACAACAACAGCCGCGTCAAATGCCACGGCAACTTATAGCGCCAACACCCAGAGCGTAACTCTGGCGGCCACAGTCACAAGCCCCTCTGGACCGGTGAACAGCGGCACCGTGACCTTTACGGTGCTTCAGGGAAGCACGCCCATAGGGATTCCGGTGACGAGCGCAACAGTGAGCAACGGTTCGGCCAACGTGAGTTATGCGCTACCTGCGGGAACAGCAGTGGAGACGTACGCCATTCAGGCGGTCTACAGTGGGACCGCATCGCTTCTTACCAGCAGCGACAGCACTCACACCCTGACCATCAGGAAGGCCACCGCAACAGTAACATTGGGCAACCTGACTCAGACCTACACCGGCGGGCCTATTTCAGTAACTGCGACCACCATTCCACCAGGATTGACGGTGAACATAACGTACAACGGCAGTCCAAATCCGCCGACAAGCGCCGGGAGTTATACGGTAGTCGGCACCATTAGCAACGCGAACTACACGGGCTCGGCAACGGGAACGCTGAAAATCACGCAGGCCGCGCCTTCGATTACATGGGCAACGCCAGCGGCTATCACCTACGGCACCGCGCTCAGTTCAATACAACTCGATGCCTCGGCAACGTTCAATGGCAACAACGTGGCGGGCGCATTTGCCTACTCGCCCGCTGCGGGCACGGTGCTAACAGCCGGGCCGCACACGCTGTCAGTCACCTTCACCCCGACTGACACAACGGACTACACAACTGCCACGCAGACCGTGCAAATCATCGTCAACCAGTCCAAGCCTTCGATCACATGGGCGACGCCTGCGGCAATCAACTACGGCACGGCGCTGAGTTCAACACAACTCGATGCCGCGGCAACGTTCAATGGCAACAGCGTGGCGGGCGCATTTGCCTACTCGCCCGCTGCGGGCACGGTGCTAACAGCCGGGCCACATACGCTGTCAGTCACCTTCACGCCGACTGACACAACCGACTACACAACAGCCACGCAGACCGTGCAGATCAACGTCACCCAGGCCACGCCGACGATCACGTGGGCAACGCCAGCGGCAATCACCTACGGCACGGCGCTGAGCACAACACAGCTAGATGCCTCCGCAACGTTCAAAGGCAACAATGTGGCGGGCACATTCGCCTACTCGCCCGCTGCGGGCACGGTGCTAACAGCCGGGCCACATACGCTGTCAGTCACCTTCACGCCGACTGACACAACCGACTACACAACAGCCACGCAGACCACAACCATCACAGTTACTGGTGCAGTGCTAACCATCACGGCCAACAACGCAACCCGCGTTTACGGAACAGCCAACCCGGCGTTTTCCGGCTCAGTGACCGGCCAGCAAAACGGCGACACATTCACTGAGAGCTTCACAACTGCCGCAACCATTTCATCGCCCGTCAACAGCTACGCCATCGTGCCTTCGGTCACGGGAGTGAATCTCGCCGACTATACCCAGTCAATCGTTGATGGAACGCTCACCATCACCAAAGCAGGATCGACTACTAAGCTTGGCACCAGCAGCGGATCCATTACACCGGGCCAGAGCGTCACGCTCGCCGCGCAGGTGTCTTCTGATACCACCGGAACACCGACGGGCACCGTGAGTTTCTACGACGGCACAGTGCTGCTTGACGCGGTGCCGCTAACCGCAGGCGTAGCCAGCTACTCTACTGCGGCGCTTGCGCCTGGCATTACGCACAGCCTGTCGGCAACGTACAACGGCGATACCAACTTCAACAGCAGCAGTTCCACTTCGTCAGTCGCGGTTGTCGTTGCGCCGCTAAACTTCACCATGACACTCTCGGGCCCAAGCACTGCCACCGTGGTTCCAGGAGGCAGCTTCACCTATCAGGTCACCGTCACTCCCGACTACGGCGTCTACTCCGGCACGGTGAACTTCACCGTTGCAGGCCTGCCGCCGGGCGCAACCGCCAGCTTCTCGCCGTCGTCGATCGCAGCCAACGGCGGGCAGCAAACCATCACCATCACAATCCAGACCGCTCCCGCCACCGCCATGCAGCAATCTTCGCCACCGGCAACCGGCCGGAATCTCGCCCCCTTTGCGCTGGCCTTCCTTGTGCTGTTCGGTGTGGGAACCATGCGCAAGAGAGGCCGATCTTTCCGGCGCATGGTCGCGGTTGTGCTGTTGCTCGCGGGCGGAGCAGCGGCTACCCTGCTTAGCGGCTGCGGCTCAAAGAACGGCTTCTTCGCTCAGCAGCCACAGAGCTACGCCATCACCATCACAGCCACCAGCACCACCATTCAAAAGTCCGTCACCGTAAACCTCAACGTTGAGTAAGGCAGAAGGAGACATACGATGCGCAGAAAACTCAGCAGCATGCTCCTTCAGGGAGTAATCACAGCGGCGAAATCGGCAATGGTGGTCATTGCATCGGCAGTGCTGGCAGCCTCGCTCTCCGCGCAGGGCGCCACCGTGCAAAACACAGCAACTACAGAGCCACGCTACCCGATCGACGTCACCTTCACATGGGATGCCACGCTTTCAAATAACGTCAACAACTCACGCTTCTGGATGCAGGGCGCGGGGGCCCAGATCCACGGACAGTTCTACCGCGGCTTCGGTGCGGTCGCTGACATCGCCGGCACCCACACGGCTAACATCAACTCCACTGGCGTGGGACTCGATATGGTCACGGCAACTTTTGGCCCGCGCTACACCTGGTCGCATGCGAACCGTAAATTCCAATTCTTCGCCCAGGGATTGGCCGGCGTTGCCAATGGCTTCAACAGCATCTTCCCTGCTCCCAATGCCGCTAACACCGTCCAGACTTCCGTGGCCGTTAAGGCCGGCGGAGGCGTCAACATCGGCCTCGCGCCCCACATCGCTCTGCGCGCCATTGAGGCCAACTGGCTTCGCACGCAGTTCTCAAACTCGACCACCAACGTCCAGAACAACCTCACTCTCGGCGCCGGGATTATGTTCAAGTTCAGATAGCCATTTGTCTACTTCGGAATCTTCGGCGTTATGAAGCAGTAAGCTGTGTACTTGATTTCGCTCCACGCCTGCTCACTTAGCGGGTAGCCTGGGTAAGGAGGTCGATTCAAAGGCGTGAATTTGATTCGAATCCAAATCGCCTTTTTACCATGAGTGAGATCACGCGCGACCAGGAATTCATCGTCTCGAAACCTGCGGTTCGATGTTTCAACCTTGTGTTCCGTTGCGCCCAATTCCTGCTGGGGATTGGAATAGACCACCGAATTCGATCCAGCCAGATACCAGGCGCCGGCAAATTTCCACTCCGATGCCGGTGTGTCCGAGACATAAACTTCAGCTCGCTGGTCGGGGAAAGAATAATCAAGCTTGCGTCGAAGAAGAACGCCCAGGTTATCAGGGCGAAGTCGAAGACGAAACTGCGATGTACCCTTAGTCGTTCTCCCGCGGTCTTGTAACTCGGGATAAATTTCCTTCCCATTTAACCTATCTACTCCCCACTCATAACGAGAAGAGATGTTATAGGGCAGCGACGCCTGCGGAGAAGAATAGTTGTGAGCGCGCTCGGCTGCCGCATCTCCGATCTGCAGCTCGTCTGTTTCTACGAGCGATGGCGACGGAAGACCGTACCAGTACGCTACTGTCTCGTAATGTTCCGTCGACTCGTCAGTGCCGCCATGTTCAAGATGGATCACTGCGTTCTTGCCGAATGGCATAAGATCCGCGAGCAGGAAGCGGTAGGCCGATTCAATTTTCCCGTCCCCATTTGTGTTGCCCTCCTCGTGCGACTCTGATTCGGAGCGCGCCGCTGGTGGGCCGACTGGATGACCGGCGAAGGGCAGAGTCATAGTCATACCGCCCCAATAATCACCCCCGCCGCCCCACTCTTCTGTGCCCGTTCCCTGAGCCTGCGGAGTCAGGCTGTCATCGAAGAAGAAGCGCGGATCACCTTCAAGGGTCGACAGATTCGCGTCGTGAGAGAAGATAAACGACGTCCCGACGAAACTTCCTGACCATTCCTGAGATCCCTCCTCGCCTCGCGTGTCGAGCAGATTCAAGTCTTCGCCGAGCAAAGGTTGCGGATGGTCGCGGTATGTCGCATGGAAATAGGCGAGTTGATTTGCGGGCTCGTTCGATGCCAGCGTGCGAATTGAATACTCGACCCCGTCGATCGCATGCCCCGCGCCAACCAGTTCAATATGCGCTGATTTGAAATATGGCATCGGAAAGTAGCAGGACAATTCAATTTTGTCGTCGGCAAACCGGATGCTCACCGGAAAGGCCTTCACAAGATATTCCCGGTCATCATGGTTATAGAGCGTTCCTGCGCCATAAAAGAGTGTGATCGGCGCATCAATCGATGGGCGCGATCTTCCATCCCATGTCACCCGCAGATGAACATTCTCGAATGCAAACGCCTGTCCGCGAGCAATCGAAAATCTGAGCGCCCGGATAGCAGCACGCCCTTTCAGGTTCACCACCGTAACCGGCCCACTCGCCGGAACATTCACCTTCCCGCTCGTTTGATTGGTCCCCGCAGTTAGCGAAATGTCTGACCCTGATCTCGAGATCAAATCAAGAACATCCCGGTCCGGTATCACGCTTTCATTCCATCCATGAATAGGATGAGAAAGTGGGGTCCCTGGCACAAACTGGTCGTAAATGTAGTAGCCAGTCCCATAGTGCGTCCGCGTGTACGCCATTTTGAAGCTGCGCTCAAATTCAACCGGGCTCCATATGAGGTCGGCCCCGTTTGTCGCGGCCCAGGTCTCATTCAGAGGACTGGGGAAAGCTGCTGCTGGAAGAAAGGTGGAGTTGCTTTGTGGGTGGAGAGGGTCCGGTGTGCTGCTCTCGCTAATGATGTGATCGGTACCGTCCACAACATAGTGCCACGGACTGCCATGCCAGTGGTTGTAACGGCTGAACATCAGTACGCCTGCGCCCTCTACATCCAGCACGACGTTGAAGTCATCCGCAAGTTGATACAGAAAATGCGATGCATCGGCGCCCTCATTGCCACCGCTTCGGTCGTAGGTGCTGCGCATATAAGCCCGCATCCCAATCCTCTGAAGCGGCCACTTGTCCCACGCACGGTACGAATCCAGGCCAACAGGGATCGGCTCACGCGCGTGTTGTTGCGCACCGCATGGATATGCCGGGAAAAGTAACACCGTAACACAAAGCAAGTAGCAAGCCGGCCGTAGCCATCCATTCATCATTGCTCTTCATCCATGCATGAATTTCACTTCTTAGCGACCGGCAATACCAGCCAGGGGGAAGATGTCATACGGGCTCCCCATCTGCATGATGTAAGCTTCGGCCCGCTTCGAACCGCTCTCCAGACCTCGAAAGTGCGCAACCGTGTCTTGCAACCCGTAGAAGAAATCCGGACTTTGGCTCGCATGCGCGTAGCATGCTGCCTTCTTCGCATCGAGTACGGCAGTGATGTCCACGTAATGCGTGGGAGAAGAAAACTGCACGGTATCTTCTCCATCGGAGATTTCATAGTAGTACATCGGGAATTTGCGTTTCAGTTGCTTCCACGATTCGTATGTAAGGTTTGAGATACCGCGATGGTCAGGATGATTGTCGATGGGCCAGTGATTGAAAATCGCGTCGGGGTTTTCAGTTTCAATGATCTTCTGGAAGGCCTGGTAGTGAGCATCGTCGATGATTGCGTGGCCATTGGCCTGCCCCACCCAGGCCGGCCGCGCCTTCAAAATCGCAGATGCACTCCTGGCCTCGGCGATGCGCACCGCAGCCGAAGTTTCCCAGGCGCCGTCGTTCATGTAGAGCAGGACGACCTCGTGACCTAAGGCCGTTAGCCGGGCGATAGCGCCGCCGCAGCCATACTCGGGGTCGCCCGGATGTCCGCCGGTTACCACAAACTTGAATTTGCGCAGTGCGGGCACACAAACCGGGTTAGCCTGGGCCGAAGCCGTGATTGCTGCCGCGCCCGCAACTAACCCGGCATTTACTAATACCTCTCGTCGATTCAAAATCCAAGCCCCCATCGTGTTACTCACTCCAATATCGGGCAAATAACACGCGTCCAGCATAAACTGCGAGGGCTCGAATTGTTTTACACGGCGCTTCGACGTCCAGAGACCAGGTTGATTACCAGAATGATCAACGCCACTACCAACAGAATGTGAATCAGGCTGCCGGCAATGTGCAGGCTAAAGCCCAGAAGCCACAAAATCACAAGGATTACGAAAATTGCCCAAAGCATGTAAATCCTCCTCCGCATTGCGCGCGCCTGAGACGGGGACTCTGTCTCAAGCGCACCCAGTGCATTCACAAAATACGGTTGTTAGTTCGCGGCAATCGCCTGTTCCTTGGCGTCCCTGACTGCATCGATGAACGCGGCTGCGGATGCCGGTATCGCCACTTCGCCACGCAGAACGCGGTGCGAGGAAACGTCTTGCCCGTAGAAGGCGTCCATCGCGCTGTCGTCGCGGCGAACATCGGCGCCGGTCAGCGTGAGGCCGGCGAATGCGCCTTTAGCGCGCGAGTAAGTAAGAATCTCCATATTCAGCTTCCAGTCGGTATCGGCAGTGGCATGGCGCCCCACCGGACCGGCTGCCGCTGAGGCGTCCGCTCCAAGCTGGAACTTGGCGTCTTCCAGTCGCTGCATCCCTTTGTCGCCTTGGAACACCATCACCAGATCCACGCCTTCGACGCCGATCTGCAATCCCCAGCTTCCGCCGGTAATGGCAAAGAATGCCGGCGCGCTCCAACCATCCGCGGTCCGGCAGGTGGCTACACCCTTGCCGTTCTCCCCGCCAAGCACAAATCCCGCCTTGATCATGTGGGGTACGACAGCGATGCACTTCGCGTGTTCCAGCACTTCTTCCGGAATGCCTTTATCCGGCGTCGACATAATCTGGTGCAGGACTAACGTTGCATTATCAAGCCGGTTCTGTACAGCTTCGCGAGTCTCCGCCGTGGCGGCCGCAGCCGCCCCCATGCTGATCAATGCAACTAACGTTACGAGTTTCTTCATGCAAATCACCTTTTTCTACCCATGCGCAGTGTCTCTTGCTCTCCGCGCACTGAAGCGCACAAGGTACTTTTCACATTAGAGCGAAAGCGCAGCGAGGTCTGAGCAATCGGGCTCTATCGATGGAGAGCGGGCTTTCGATGGACTCCAGGGAATTATTCTGCTACGTGCGACACAATCCCTAGATTCCATCAGCGCCGGCCCTCCCGGCCCGCGGCGGTCCGTCCGGCGCCCACGCATGCCCGGTTGGCTTTGGCACCGGCCTGGCAACCTGAAACCTCTTAAGAATGGGAGCAAAATTGAACAGTTTTCCCATTTTCCATAGTGCATCCTTGTGCTACAGTACCGCTGGAGTGTGGCTTGGACGGTCATGCCGCGATTGTTCAATTGAATGAACAGTTTGCGATGCGGAGGCAGTTGTTGTCTGATTGTCGTACCCGATCTGGCAGCATAATTGAGTTACAGATCGAGGCGCGACTCGGTTCGTGTTCTTTTTGTTTAGCGCCGCGCCGCCTTACGCCTGGAGGCGTTCTTATCCATGGTTGCAGTTGAAAAACCCGAGTTCGACGCAGCCAAATTTCTGGCCAGCACCGGCCTGGGACGAAGAATTGTTCGATTTGCGCCCAGGCAGAGCTTCTTTTCGCAGGGGGACGCAGCGGATTCCATCTTCTATCTTCAAAAGGGCAGCGCCAAGATCACGGTTGCTTCGAAAGCCGGAAAAGAGGCGACCATCGCACTTCTCGCTGCGGGAGACTTTGTTGGAGAAGGCGCGCTCGCGGCGGTGCCGGGGCTGCGGTTGTCTACTGCCACCGCCATCACCGAATGCATCGCGCTCAAAATCACGCGGGAAGAGATGATCCGCGTCATGCACGAGGAACATGACTTCTCCGATTTGTTCCTGAAGTTTCTGCTGGCCCGCAGTATGCGCATCCAGGCCGATCTTGTCGATCAACTTTTCAACTCGAGCGAAAAACGCTTGGCGCGCATTCTGCTTTTAATGGCGGAGTTTGGCCAGCCAAACGAGGCGGAAACGACAATCCCCAAAGTATCCCAGGAGACTTTGGCAGAAATGGTGGGTACCACCCGTTCGCGTGTCAGCTTTTTCATGAACCGTTTCCGCAAATTGGGCTTTATCGAATATAACGGTCGCATCCGCGTCCACAAGTCACTGCTCAACGTGGTCCTCCATGACTGAGCTTCCCGCGATTTGCCGCTTTTGAACTCGAAATCGGTCATTCGATCGTATAAACCGCCGGCGCCCAAATGAGTGGTGAGTTCGGTAGGCACCCAAGCGAAGAGACTCTGCATCAGAACAACCGACAATTGCGGTCTGAATTGCTCAGTATTGAGGCCAGAGCCACGCAATACTGGCTATGCCAGCCGGCTGCGCTGCTTAAGCATTCCGGCACCGCGAAGCCTAATTCCAAGAACATTGCTGATTTCATACTGAAGTAGAAATGTGGGGGCGATATGACAATTCTGCAAATGGCGTTGATCCTGTTGGTTTTCTCCTGGGTGTTGCGCGTTCCCGCGGAGCCGGTCCGCGACCGTGTACACTCCCGGCCGTCGAGGCGATAAGGTTCACGAACGCATTGGTCTCAAATTGCATGATCAAGATGCAGCCTTCCCGTATATGGCACTGGGCGGATTCCGAGTATCTCAATCGAAACTGAAGCGTCAAAACCACTGAGGTGGACCTATGAATAAGGATCGAGTGAAGGGAACGATAGACGAATTGGTAGGAAGCGCCAAGCGCAAGGTTGGCGGGTTGACCGGTAATACGCCACTCCAAGTCAAGGGCCTTGCCCAGCAGGCGAAGGGCAAGATCGAAAATGCAGTCGGTAAGTCCAGGGATGCCGTCCATAACCCCAACGTTAGAAACAATCCGCCGCAAGAAACACGCCGTAAATTGAATTAGTTTTCGAGAAGGGTCGAACCAACCAAGCGCGCAGAATTGCCATCTTTGCGAAAGGGATTCAAGCTCTAATCCACTTTTGCCTACGTCCGCCCCATCTCGCTGGATTCGATCGCTGCTGAAGTCGCTCGGGCCTGGAATCATAACTGGCGCCGCCGACGACGACCCATCAGGCATCGCGACCTATTCGGTCGCCGGCGCGCAACTCGGAACCACACTCCTATGGACTGCGCTGCTCACCTGGCCGATGATGGCCGCTGTGCAAATGATGTGCGCACGAATCGGCATGGTGACCGGCAGAGGCCTGGCCGGGAACTTCAAGCAGCGATTTCCAAAATGGCTGTTGCTTGCCTTCGCTGTAGCCCTGCTGATTGCGAATACAATAAACATCGCCGCAGACCTTGCCGGCATGGCAGATGCGGCATCCATGCTATCGGGAATCAAGTCTTATTGGTTCGTGGCCGCATTTGCGCTCCTCATTTCGTGGGCCACAGTCAAGCTCGAGTATCGCCAGATCGCGAACGTGCTCAAGTGGCTGGTTCTCGTGCTTTTCGCATATCCCATTACCGCTTTTGTGGTGGGAGCAGATTGGGGCCACGTGCTGCGCGATACCCTGGTACCATCCATCCCACGCAGCAGAAATGAATGGGCAACGCTGGTCGCCATCCTCGGCACCACAATCAGCCCTTATCTGTTTTTCTGGCAGGCGAGTGAAGAAGTTGAAGAGGAGAAGTCGGCAGGCCAGGCCACCCTCGCTCAGCGCAAAGGAGCCACCGTTGAAGAGCTTCACCTAAGAAACATCGACGTAGGCGTTGGCGCGTTCTTCTCTAACGTGGTCATGTTCTTTATCATCCTCACCACGGCCATTACGCTTAACCGTCATGGCATTACAAATATAGAAACGTCTCGCCAGGCTGCTGAGGCGCTTGCGCCATTTGCCGGCAAGTTCGCGGCTACCTTGTTCACTGTGGGTATAGTCGGGGTCGGCTTCCTGGCCATCCCTACACTGGCCGGTTCAACCTCGTACGCGTTCGCCGAGACTCTGGGTTGGAGCCAGGGCTTGGACAAGAAACTAACGGGCGCGTGTTGGTTTTATGCGCTGATTCTTGTATCTACCGCAGCCGGCGTTGCGCTGAACTTTCTGGGCATTAACCCGGTAAAAGCGCTGTATTGGACTGCGGTCATTAACGGATTGCTGGCGCCCTTCCTTCTCGTCGCCATCCTCATCGTCGCCAGGGACAAGAAATTGATGCAGGAGCAGCCAAGTTCCCGCCTCGCTTGGAGTGTCGTGGCTGTAACCACCATTGCCATGTTTGCGGCGGGAATAGCAATGTTCGTTGTGTAGGCCGCGCATCTCGCTGCGCTCCGCAACCTGCATTTCTCGCGGAGGTTTATGGGACTTGGGGCTGTGTTTCGGTGTGGATGTGCGCAGTTTCTGCGTGAATCTCCACAGATTCTGTGGGGAAAACTGTGAAGCAACTGCCTCCAAACTGCTGATTCCATTGAATGGCTTCAGAACGGGCTGTGAGGCAATTGCCGCCAAGCTGTTGATTCTATTTGAAAGCTGTGGAACTGCGTGCTTTTCAGGAAAAAACGGAGCGGCGCAGAAATGCCGGAGAAAGAATGACACCGGGGATTGGAGGCGCGCACGAGTTTGGCTGTACTTCGTCATGATGATCCCAATCCGAACTTTTCCTATTGAGTCCTATATAGATTGTGCTCCGGAGAGAGTTAATTAACCGCAGCCGGAAACGGGTGCTAAACGCTTGAAATTCAACGCGGCAAAATTTGCCCTGGTTGACGACTGAGAAGGGGGGAATGGCGCAGTTCGGCGCTATGAGCAATTCGGGCTAGCCCGCCCGGGTTACAGAGACACGAGTTGGATGCTTCTCGGTGGCATCGATCTTGCGCGTCTTGCGAAGCTTCCAAATTCCCAGGCAGAGGCCGATCACTATCAGGCCCGCGAACACACAGATCAGCGGAGTCGACCATCTCTGCAGCGTTTTTGACCACAGGTGAATGGCATGGCGGCCATAGGTGACGGCGAGCCATGCGACAAGCGAGTAGCGCAAAGTACGAGCTGCGGCGTACACAGGAAGGTAGCGGCCACGCGAAACGCCAAGCGCGCCAGAGGCCAGCAAGAATGGCGTGAGCGGAATCGGCGGCGGAAGCAATGCGGGCAGGAAGACTGCGAGCATGGGGTGTCGCTGCATCCACCCAACGATTCGCCGAAGAATACGCGCCGGCACATGACGTTGCAGTGCCGCTTTTCCACCTCTTCTGCCCACACTCCACGTGGTGTATCCGCCCAGAATGCTCCCGGCGATGGCAATTACAGTAAGCAACCAGGGATTACCGTTGTACGCCACTAACCACAGCAACAGCAGGTCGGTGCTGCCCGGCAATGGAAGAGGAATAGGCGATGAATCGGCGATCGCTACGAAGAAGAGTCCCGGCCCTCCCAGGTGCGTGAGCCAGTGCGGCATCAACGGCGGATGCTTAGGGGACGCAAGAAGAAGGGCTGTTTGTCGAATTGCACCATTCATAATGAGCTGTTCTTGCACTTAGTCGCCGCTGTGATTGAGCGATGACTTTTTCCATATCGAAACTCATTTGATGCTGAACGGCGCGGGCCACGTTGTACTTCTCAAATCCCGGCGACAGGTTCGATTCGCAGGCGCACTACTGAAATCGGCCACATTGGATTCGAAAAGTTCACCTCAATGGCTCCTCGCGCCCTGTCGGCAGATTGCGTTACCGTCTGAATCCTTCCGCCGAAGTGGAGTTCGCTTCCAACCAGGTGAGCAACGCTCGTATGCTGCCGGTGGCCAGCGCCATCGACGAATCTGCGGCCCCGTAATAGAGGTTGATACTGTCTCCGTCCGCGCCGATTGTTTGTCCGCACGGAAACACAACATCCTTGACGTCTCCGCCGCGCTCATAAGCTGCTTCAGGACCAAACATCCAGGAGTCTCCACGTTGCAAACAAATCTCGGGCTTCTCCAGGTCAAAGAGCGCCAGGCCCAGGCGATAGATACTTCCGGATGCCGTTTGCCGAACTCCGTGGTAAATGGTCAGCCATCCTTTTGCTGTTTCAATCGGTGGCGAACAAAGGCCAATCTTGTTTGCGTCCCACCATCCGCCACGGCGGGCTTCCATGATGACCTTGTGGCCGCCCCAATGCCGCAGGTCGGGAGAATAGGAAATCCACATATGCGCGCCCAGCGTCGTAACCGGACGGTGAATCAGCGCCCAAAGGCCACCAATTCTTCGGGGCAGCAGAGCCGCGTCTTTGTCTTCCGGCTGCATGATTACGCCCATTCGGTCAAAGCTCTTGAAATCCCTGGTCAGCGCCAGTGAGACGCCTGGGCCGCCTCGGGCAAACGAGGTGTAAGCCACCGCGAATTGCTCCAACTCTGGCACGTAGGTGATGCGCGGGTCTTCAATGCCCCATACCTCTTCAGGGTAGTCACGAGGATTTGCCTGCAATGTTGGTTCAGGGTCGATACGCCAATTGTCGATTCCGTTTGCAGAACGCGCGGCGCACAGGTGCGACAGGCCTCGCCGATCTTCCACACGGCAAAGTAGCAGAGTATCCCCATCCGGCAGTTTCACTGCACCCGCATTGAAGACGCTGTTAATCGGATAGGGCCAGTTCTCCCGGCTAAGGATCGGATTGCCGGAGTACCGCTCGAATAGCGGGCATTCAATGCAAGGCTCCGACTTTTCCTCTTCAGGAGCGATCGAATTCGCCACTTCAACGGTTGGAATAATTGGATTCAAGCTGAGATGCTCATTTCCTGATGCTGTTGGTCTACACTGGCTACTTTGGCTACCCGCATTTCCAGCAGGGCCATCAGGAACGAAAGCGTTGACTCCGCCCCCTGGTTTTCATTGATTCGGTCGGGATGAAGACCGTCTCTGCAGCCACCTGTTCTTGGATCATAGACCGGCGCATGCAAATCGTTGTTGCCGAGGAACCAGCGGAAAACCCGGTGGGCCTCGTCAAGCCAGCATCCTTCCTCCGTCAGTCCATACACCTCGAGGCAAGCCGAGATTGTTGCGCATGCTTCCACTGGCTGCTGGTCGAAACGCGCCTTCTCACTCCCCTCAATAAAGAATCCGTTTGACCCGATCGGAACAAAGATCTCTTTGTCGTCGCGGTGCTGCTCGGCGACAAGCCATTTCAGAGAGTCCATTCCAACCTCGATCATTCTCTGGTTGTCGCTACGCCAACCAGCAAGGATGAGCGCCTGTGACAGTCTCGCGTTGGAATAAGAAAGACTCTTCTCGAACCATCTCCAGGTCGCAGAGTGAGTGCGTTCGTATATATCCAGAAGCCTGTTCGCAAGTGTATTTCGGACTCCCTGAATTGCTCTGTCGCCAGGAAACCAGTCAAGATATGCCTGCATGCCCAGAATGCAAAACGCCCAGGCACGCGGACTGGTGAGAGTCAACGTCGCGGGAACAGCGGCCTCGAAGAGCCTGCCTGCCGCGCCTCTCAATCCCGCATCCTGCGAGAGACCTAGCACCTTGCCAATCGACCATAAGGCACGCCCGTGACTATCATCCGATCCAACTTCTTCGCACCACTTGCGGTCGTAGCCAAGGAAATTTCTGAACCTTCCCGAATTCGTGTTGAAGGCAAGCCATAGAAAAGCCAGATAGCGGCGAGATAGTTCTAGATGCTGTGGCGTACTATTTTGCGGATGGCAACTATCTGAGAGTACCGACACAATGAGCGCACGTGCGTTGTCATCGGTTGTATATCCTTCGTTCGCATTCGGAACTGAGAAGATTGCATGCTGCAGAATGCCAGTGTCGTCAGTCAAGCTCAACATGTGGCTGGTGTTCAATACCGGCAATACGTCGAGAGCGCTTACCGCGACATCTTCCTTCTGAGCCGCTCTTGGCTGCAATGTGCGTTCGAAGCGCGCGCGCTGAAAACTCGCCATATACTTCTGGGCGGTCTTGGGCCAGATAGTTTCGCGTGAGTGAAGATAGGCCCGTTTCCGCATGGCGTGCCGCTCACCGTCGTTATCCAGTAAGTAAAGCACGGCTTCCGCAATGGCATCGGGATTCTCGAACGGAACAATCACGCCTCTGTTATTCGCCAGCAGTTCCTTCGCGTGCCAATATGGCGTGGAGATGATCGCCTTGCCTGCGCCGAGCGCGATGGCAAGCGTGCCGGAGACGACCTGCGCCTCCTGGCGGTAAGGAGTAATGTAAATGTCTGCGGTGCCCACAAGCTCAACCAGTTCCTCAGCGCTCACAAAACGGTTGAGGAGGATTAGCTGCGATGAAACGCCAAGCTGCTCTGCCAGAGAACGAAGTTCTTCGCGGTAGCGCTCGCCCTCGCGCCGACGAATATGCGGATGCGTCGCACCGGAGACGATATAAACCACATTTGGATGTTTCGCCAGAATCGCGGGCAATGCGCGAATCACATTCTCAATTCCCTTGTTGGGTGAAAGCAGACCGAACGTCAGCAGCACCGACTTGCCTTCAGTACCGAACTTGTCTTTAAAGTAATTGGGATCCATGAATTGAAAATCGGGCACTCCGTGAGGAATGATATCGATCTTGCTGTTTGGAACGGCGTACACATCGCGCAGAAACTGTGCCGCCTGGTCGCTCATGACCACTACGCGATCTGAAAGCCTTGCTATCTCTTCAAGCACCCGGCGCTGATTCGGATCCGGCTCGCGCAGTACCGTGTGGAGCGTCGTCACGACCGGCATTTTCAATTTGTGAAGTAATGCCAGAATGTGACCGCCGGCAATTCCGCCATAAATGCCATATTCATGTTGCAAGCAGACCAGATCGTTGCCATTGAAATTCAGGAATTCCGCAGCGCGTTCATAAGAGGCCGTATCCTCTTGCTCCAACTCCAGGCGCACCTGCTCAGGATACTCATAGCTCGAATCCGGATCGTTGACCGGGATCGCAAAAAGACGGCCCGCTCCATATTCGGCGGCAAGAGCGGTGCACAAATCCGTTGTGAATGTGGCAATGCCACACTGGCGTGGCAAGTAATTCCCTATAAATGCAATTCGCGTAGGCAACGGCAGGCTGCAACTTCTTGGCCCACCCAAGCCAGATGCCGCGGGCAGAACGTGCCCCGACAGTTCTTCATTATGCGTCACATCGATATGAGACATATAGTCCTGCTTTCGCTTGTATCTGCACGGTTCAATCCGTCGCAGGGCAGCTTGATTGGCTCGGAATCAGGCCGAGCCCCCGGCCTGCGGTGTGCCGAAGGGAACGTCAGACTTAGTGCGCCAAAACCTCTTTAAGGCGGCTTTCTGCGGCCAAAGCCAGTGAACTGCGGCTCTGTATTTGTCGACTATTAAGTACCACTCTTGCTATCTGGAGGCCTAGAAACTTAGTGACCTGAAACGACCCTAGCTCCGCAGCATTGAAGCGGCCACTTACTCTTTTAAGGGCGTTGACCGCTGCTCGTCGGACTGCAATCTCGGGCGTTGCGCCGAGGCCCCTGGAAGACCGGGAATCCGTCATCCACATGAAATGCCATCCTGCGCTGCGAATGCTTGCATCCAGTTCCGGTGCAATAACCCCAATCACCTCTGTCCAGCCACTGCAAAATGGTCCTAGACTCAGTTCGACTTGATCCGGCAGCATGCAACCTTCGCGAAGGAATATTGTGTGCAGGTTCACGCTTGCCGGCTTTGCGATACGTTGGTGCCATCTGAATCGCAGGCAACTGGAACGGCTTCTATAACTTCATTAAACGCTGTGGCTGTGCCGCTCTTGACTTTGGTGGTCCGTTCGATCCGGTGGCCGGCTTGGCTAAGAGGTCCGGTCCGGCCGAGCCGCGTGGCTCGCCGTTCAGCTAAATACCTGTCAACATCGATTTTCTTGATAAGGCCCATGGCTGCTCCAATCGTTCTGTTACCTGCTTGAACGGTGCTCGTCTGGAGCGATGCCTGGAGAGCTGAAGGCGAGAAGGGGAATTTCTAATTGCTCTCTCAAGCATACACCTCAGGCAATTAATACGCCTGCATCTCTGCTGAATGCCAGCTTGTCAAATTCGACCAACAAGCACGAGCACGACAACGATCACGAGGATTAATCCCAGTCCTCCGCTCGGATAATAGCCCCAGCTTCTGCTATGCGGCCACCGCGGCAATACTCCAAGTACAGCCAGGATTAAGAGCACGATCAGTATCGTTCCAAGCATCAAGCGCTCCTTATTGATTCGCAAATTAACAGCGTTGCCTAGAATCCGCCGCGGCCTTTTTTGAGGCCGCAGCGTTTCCATTTAAGTGCTACTGCAAACTGCCTGTCGTTGCATTCGCCGGGCTGCCAATCGCGTCGCCGGATACCAGCAATTCCACCCTGCGGTTCTCCTGGCGTCCCGCGGAGTTATCGTTCGAGGCTACCGGAAGAGTATTTCCGAACCCCTCCGATGTAACCGAATTTGTTGCAACGCCCTGCGCCACCAGATAGTCGCGCACCGAACTGGCGCGGTTCTCAGACAGCTTCTGATTCATATCATCGCCGCCGACATTGTCTGTATAACCACCCACTGCAATGTTGAGAGATGGATAAGCGAGCAGGATTCCGGCAACCTTTGCCAGCTTCTCCCTGGCGCCGGGCTTCAACGAATATTGCCCAGTGTCGAACAACACATCGGACATGCTGATAATGAGACCGCGCGCGCTATCCCGCGTTTCAAGTATCTTGTTCAGCTGCTCGGATAACTGGGCACGCATAGCCGCTTTTTCACTATCCGCATTTTGGACGTTCTGCTGTGCCTGTTGCGCAAGGGCTCTTGACTGGTCAGCGTCGGCCTGAGCCGCGTTGATCTGCGCCGTCGATGCTGCTTGATTGGCTGCCAGATCGGATTGTGCCTGCGCCGTGGCGGATTGGGCCTGTGCCGCAGCCGATTGTGCTTTCTCCTTTTGACGAGTCGCTTCATCGGCCTGTGCCTGCGACTGCGCCTGTGCATTAGCCGAATCGAGGCGTTCGTTTGCCGCACGATCCGATTCAATTCTCTTGATTGCGATCTCTCGCGCATCTTCCGCGGTCTGCACGGTCTCGCGAGACGTTGCGATCAACTGCTTCTTGTCGGAATGGTGGTCCGTGGCGTACCCGTCGGCAGTATTCATCAATTGGTCAGCGTGCTGATAACTGTCGGCTGCGAACTGTTCGGCTCCCTCGGACTTTGCGATACGCAATGCGTTGCGCGCTTCAAGAAACTCCAGTGGCAGCTTGGCGTCCAGGACCACCGGGTCAAATTTGTATCCGGTAGGAATGTAGCCACCGCGTTCCATCAACTCATATTTCGCATCCACTGCCTCGCTGGTTCCCTTGGTCTCTGGGAGAACCACGTTCTCAAGTACTACCGCGTTGCTGGGCTGGCGGACCGCGAAATAGGGTTCTGCTGTAACGATCAGCGCGAATGCCTGGAGATCGGTAGTGGCAGTCAACTTGCTTCGATCGTTGCCGCCCACCAGCACTTCTCCAAGGTTCACTGCGCGTCCTTCCGGCGATATTGCCCAGAGCACGTAAGTGAGATACTCGGTTCCGAAGGTTGTGGGGCTTTGCATGTTACCGAATTCAGCTTCCACTTCCATGGTGCCGCGCTTGCTTCGCACCTTGGCTTTTCCATCGGCTGAGGACATTAAAGCGGTACCCGCAAGATCCACATCGGTCACGCCTTCCTTATGCCGATAGTTGATTGCATCCACCGAACGGCTGATTACTACCACACGGAACGTGGGCGTATGCCCCATGGGTTCGGCAACGATTGTAGTTTGCGAATTGATTTGAGCAAACGCGCTCAAGCTCAATGTACTGCTGATAGCGAACAAAATTATCGTTCTCACGAGATCTCCTGCAGACGCTTGCCTGCCGTACTTCGTTAGTACTGCGTTAAATCTGGTAATTCGCTCCGCCGTCTTATGGGTCGCGGCGTTTCAATGCCCAACCTTGAACTGGGCGAGATAATTGAGACCACCGGATATCCTCAGCAGCCACACGACCAAAACAATCACAACGACGGCATTCAGGATGCCCTTGATCGTGCTCTGCATCGGTATAAACCGGTTAATGAGCCAAAGCAGCACCCCGACTACTGCGATGATGATGACAACGGTCACTAATGGCATCTGTTACTCCAAATCAAGTGCTGAAACCGATAGGAAACTAGAGGAAATGACAGACAGGCTTTTGGTGCGCCACAGGCCTGTCTGTCTAAGAAGAATTACTGGTGCTATTTCTTTTCGGGCCGGGGCTCCTCTTTGGGCGCCGCTTTTGGCGCGGGAGCTGCATGTTGGGCCGGTGCTGCGTGCTGTGTAGGTGCAGCGTGTTGCGCAGGAGCTGCGCGTTCCACTGGCGCCGTGTGTCTCACTTGCGCTACGGGCGCGACATGAGCCGCAGGCGCGGGTTTTTCACGAACCATAGGCTTAGGCGCAGGATTCACCGCCGGCCGTGACTGAATTCTCGCGGCTGCAGGGGCGGCATGTGCCGCTGGCTTGGCTTCAGTTCTCGCGGCTGCAGGGGCGGCATGTGCCGCGGGCCTGGCTTCTGTTCTTGCGGCTGCTGGCGCGGCATGGGTTGCAGGCCTGGCTTCTGTTCTTGCGGCTGCTGGCGCGGCATGGGTCGCGGGCCGTGCTTCAGTTCTCGCGGCTGCTGGCGCGGCATGCGCCGCGGGGTTCGCGTGCGGCTCTGCCGCTGCCTTCGGCGCAGGCTTTTCGGCGGGCCTGGTCTGCGCCTTCGTCGCTGCGGTTGGAGCTGTCTTTTCTGCTGCAGCCGGCCTTGAGGCAACAACATTCGCCGGGTGTCCGCCGTTGGCCTTGGCATACGAAGTTTTATCGGCCCTGGCTGTATCCGCGTGTTGCGTCTGAATCGCTGTCCGAGGCGTATGCTGCTCGTGCGACACTGCTTGCTCTGAAGGCGTAGCCGCGTGTTGAATTCCGCCTGGACCGCCGTTATACGCGACGTGATGCGGGTTGGCTACAATGCCGGCTTCAACGATTGTCCGGTTCACATAAGTGGTGTGAACGTAAGTCTCATTCACTCTAACTACCGCCGTGTTATACGCAAAAGAGTTGCCGCGCCACTCGCCGCCGGCAAACCCGATGCCCCCGAATCCGAAGCCGTAGTTCACGCCGCCGTAGTAGCCCACGTGCTGGCCCCAGTAGCCGTCATGAAATCCGTACTGACCGCTGTTCCAACCCCAGTAAGGAGGCGTCCACATCGCGCCCATGTAAGGAGCCGGCACCCACGCGCCTGGATCCCAGTAGTAGTCCCCATCGTCGTTGGAATACGCCCAGTATCCCGGCGTCCACATCAGGTTGGGCTGAGGACAAATCGGCTGCTCGTACACAGGTAAAGCCGGCGGAGCAAAGCCAACATTGATGGCGACGCCAAATTGGGCGTGAATAGAAACTGCAGTAACTGATACCAGCAGAGCTAGCAGGTATAGGCGCACATTACGAAACTGTTGCATTGGAGGAACCTCCCGGTTCTTTCAAGCTCGCTCTGCCGGGGGAATCAAATCAATTCCATCTACGGCAGTGCTTAGGAGCCACCTAGCCAGACTAGTCAGAAAGTTCTTCGGAGTCTGATCAATTGAGCACAGGAGGTAATTGAAACTCAACCTTCTGGCTGCCCCTATTGCGGCTTCGATATTGAGCCTGCGGGAAGATTGACTGGCTGGTCCGAGGCGATTCCAGAAGGAACGGCAGCAGCGACTCCATTTGGAACTACGGCCGGCGGTTTCTGTTCAATTGGAATTTTGGTGCCCTCCGGGAAGATGAGAATCTGGATCGAGCCCCAATCTGAGTCGGGGTTCGCGCTTGCCTGCTTACCCATTCCCATCGTCCTTAACTGGTTGTCGTCAAATCCGAAGTTCTCAACCAGGTACTCGCGTATGACCATCGCCCTGGCCTCGGACAGAACAATATCATTCTTGGCATCGCCGTCCATGCCTGTTGACACCACTACCACCGCAACCCCAAATGGCGTCTGTGCCAGGAATTCACCGGCCGCCTTGAGAGCCTTTTGATCCTTCATCTTCGCGGAATCGCGGCTATCGAATAACTGCTTGCCCGCGTAGGTAAACGACTTTACCGGCGCCCCCTGGGGGAGCCCGCCGATCTTGTTCGCGCTCAGGTCGGCAGAGTCTTCGTATCCGCGCTTCTTGAAATACCCGCTCAAGAAGAAATTATGCTTCAGGGCTTCCATATTTTCCTGGAAGTCCGTCACGCCGGCCTGCGCCTGGACCAATGTTGCATTCAGAGTGGTCGTGCTCTGCTCCACGTTGTTATAGAGCTGCTGGTTATTTACCAGCGCTCCTACGGTTCCCTGCCCCGAATCAATTTTGGCGGTTATCGAATTAATGTGCGCCGTTGCCAAAGTTGTGTTGTCAATAGCTTGCTTGCTGCTATCCATAATGCCGTTCATCTTTTGCAGCAGATCCGCCATTTCGAGCGGCGGATCGCTCGCGATGGTGTCGCCATTTTTGACGTCAGCTTGTCCGGCAGATCCAAACGAAATGGCCAGGTACTGATTACCCAGCAGCCCCTCGGTCAGAATCGAAGCCACGGAGTCCTGCTTGATAATGTTGTGCGTTGAGCGGTCGAGTTCCACAATGACCGTCACTTTGCCCGCTGGGTTCGTCGGCAGCAGGATGCGGGTGACGGTTCCACTGTGCACTCCACCCACTTGCACGTCTGCGCCCTCAGCCAGGCCAGCCGCATTATTAAACTGCGCCTTCAGTTGATAAGTAGAGCCAAACAGATATTCCTTGCCTCCGATAACGAAAACACCTGCAGCCAGAACCGCCAGAGTCACAACGATGAAAGCTCCCAGCCTCGCCAATCTCGACATAAAACCCCCTGCTATTGCTTCAGAAATTCCTTCACGAACTCGATGTCACTTTGCTGAAGGTCGCTAAATGCGCCCTCAATCACTACACGGCCCTGATTCAGCAGAGCCAGACGTCCTGCAATGGTCTTGGCGCTATGCAGATCGTGAGTCACCACAATCGACGCCATTTGACGTTCTCTCTGGAGTTTAAGGATCAAATCGTTGAATTCTGCTGAGCTGATCGGGTCCAGACCGGCCGTCGGTTCGTCGAGCAGCAGGATCTCCGGCTCCAGGGCCAGCGCTCGCACCAGTCCCACGCGCTTTTGCATTCCACCGGAGATATTTGAGGGCATCTTCTCGATGTCGCGCTCCATGCCCACTTCGCTTAGCAATTGCCTTACGCGATCGTCTCGCTCGGCTTTCGAAAGATCCCTTCGATGATGTTCCAGTGGAAATGCGACATTACCGCCGACAGTGAGCGAGTCGTAAAGCGCTGCGTGTTGAAACAAGAATCCCATTTTCTTCCGGATCTCTCCCATCCGGTCGAGCGGCAGGCCGGAGATGTCCTGATTTTGAATGCGAATCGATCCTGAATCAGGTTTCACCAGGCCGATGATGAGCCTCAGCAGCACGCTCTTTCCCGTGCCGCTGCGTCCCAGCACAGCCAGGGTTTCTCCGCGGTTCACGCGCAAGCTGATTCCGTTCAAAACCGTGAAAGATCCGAAAGACTTAAACACGTTCTCGACAGTAACGCCGGGAACAAGTCGGTTCTGCTCCGGTTCCGTTTGCTTCATCGCGTTGTCATAAACAGTAGTCATATTTGAATTGGGTGCGCTTCAAACAAGGGTTAATGAAAGAAAACCAGGATGAACTTCACCAGGACAACATCGGCCAGGATAAGAAAGAGCGATCCCAACACCACTGAGTTAGTGGCCGCTCGGCCCACACCTGCTGCGCCTCCAGTAGTGCGCATCCCTTGAAAGCAAGCGATAAGCCCGATGATGAGACCGTACACGGCAGTCTTGAAAGTTGGCGGTAGGAAGGCGTTGAACGTGGCGCCACTGAAGCCGCTCGATATGAATTGGTGGAACGAGAGAGGCTCAACCAGTGCCTGCGCAACCCAACCCGTCATCAAGGCACATGCATCAGTGGCCAGGGTCAGCAGCGGCAGCATCAGAATGCAAGCCAGGATTCGTGTCGCGGCCAGGAGCCTGTAAGGGTTGATCGCGGATGCCTCGATAGCATCGATCTGCTCTGTCACTTTCATCGACGCCAGTTCAGCACCCATGCCGGCGCCCACGCGTCCGCTCACCACCAGGCCCGTAATCACTGGACCCATTACCTGGATCACGGAATAAACGAGAGTGGACGAGAACATCGATTTCGCGCCGAATCGACTTAGACTGTAGCGGGCTTCGAGCGAGATGATAACGCCAATTGCCGAGCCGGCCATGACCACCAGCGGCAGAGACTTCGACCCAACTTCGTCGAGTTGGCGAATCAGCTCGCTCCACTCATACGGTGGCGTCACCGCCGCTTTCAAAACCTGCCATGTGAAAATCCCAAGACTGCCGAACCATTCAAAAAAGTCACTGACGAGACGCACCGCAGAGCCTGCAACGGAGGATGCGAGCCTGATCCGCGGTTCCCGAAGGGGAGGATTCAGGTCTGAAACGGCCGAAGTGCCTCGGCCGTTCAATGGTTCGGGCCCGGTTCTGGTGAGCCGTGCGCATTGTTCAGATGCATCTTTGAAATCAGGGCATGAGGTCCGCTATAGAGGAACTCAAGGGAAATGTTGCTGCCCATATATGCCATCAGCCCGTAGCTGCCCATCCTGAAGGCATCTTTTGCGCCAAAACGATCCGGATACCATCCATAAACCGCAGTCATGGTTCCCGCATAGGGCGCTATAAGCGCGGGAAAAGAAAAGACGCGATGGCCGTCTTGGCCGCGGCGCGCTGTCAAGGTGGAGATCACTGCATGGCGCAGCCGCGGAAATGGGCCGCCGCATTCACAGCGGTAGTACAGTGTATCTTCCGTGAAGGCTTTGGCCAATCCGTATCGCGTCGTCGTTCCAACAGCGGCGATGGCGAAATCGGAACCGAATCTCCGGCCGTAGCCCTTCAGGCCTTGGTTCCACTCCGGCGGAGAATTGGTGAACTGGTTGATGCCAGCCGTGAGCGCAGCGCCGGCAAGTGGATAAGGACCGAAGGCGTCGAAGACGTAGTTGTTTACCTTTGTTCTCTGCGTGGGCTGGTCGTACGTCAGGTTCAATTCCGCAGGGGCCGTGCTCGTCGCGGTCGCGGTCGCGCGAAAATCTCCGGCCACGGTTAACGATTGCGAACTGGACAGTTGGGGCGTTGCCGCCACAATCGCAGCGGCTAACAAGAGAAGCAGCACCCGGCGCATCTTGGGGGAGGAATGTTCCTGGGTGGATCGGCCCGCTTGCATTTCTGTAAGGTCTGCCTGGCAGGCCAACGGGAAATGCGACTCCGAAACCCGCTTGAATAACTTCATCGTCTCTCCTCTGAAGCGGCATCACCGATATCGGGCATGGGTTGCGATGTCAAATATCTGTGTCACAGCAAGGCCGTGTCCGTAAAGATACTGGCAGAGCGGAGACATCGAAGACTGGTCACAATTGCTCTCAGTCACAATTGGGCCTACTGCGACTTATACAAGTCGCGAAACCAGCCCGGCCCATCGTGCGGGCACCCCCTACAGTGCGAAAGATGTTCAATAGTAGACATCCTTCGCTTTTGCCATTGGAGGAGAATGTACTCCGGCCGCTTCATTCATCCGGCCGGGAGACCCACATGTCTGAAACCCATGCTTTTCATTCCATCCCTACCAGGATTCTGTTGCCCATCGACTTCAGTTCGTCTTCACAGGCAGCTTTGGAGATGGCCGCCGATCTTGCCAAGCACTTTGAAGCGGAACTCCATCTTGTGAATGTCATCCCGATGTTTCCCGCCTCTACACTTCCTGACTTCGTTCCCGAAGCCAAATTCCTTCAGGACGCAAGATCACTTGCTGAGCGCAACCTGGCAAAATGCCATGCCGTTCTTGCCGGCAGGGGAGTCAAGGCAACATCCAGCGTCGAAACAGGCAACGACGTTGCCGGCAACATTGCGGAAGTAGTTGACCGCGAGAATATCGATATGCTGGTGATCTCCACGCACGGCATATCCGGCTGGCGGCCGATGGTCTTCGGGTCGATTGCCGAGAAAGTCGTAAAGCTTGTTCAATGCCCCCTGCTGCTTCTGCGTTCAGCCAAGCCTGATGCGAGCGGGAACATTCCGGAAGGCGATACCGCGAAATGGTGGTAAATGAAAAAGCCCACAAATGATCTGTTTTGAGCGCAGCGAGCGTTATCGCCACCATATCGATCATCTAGCCGCCAGTCGTTGCTGTGACTCAGATTTGGCAACACAATCCGGGTTTCCTGCGAAATATTCCATCCAGGAAGAGCAAAACTGAACATACACGATGCTTGTATCCGGGCGATGATGGACAGGGTTTGATCGTAATTGCGTTCAATTCCAAGGCAAACTGTCTCCGAATTGCGCCTGCTCCTCACGTTGACTCGAGGCCGCGAAACTGGCTTCAGGGGGCAAAAGCGTTGCTTGCTGCTGTCGCGCGGGGTACCTTGACAAGCTTTGAGTTAGCCGCAGCGGTTGCAAATCAACCTGCGCGGCGACTTCTGCCTGCGGGGTATCAATGGTTCATTAGCTGGCAGACTTCCGGCAATGAGGTAACTTCTTGAAGAAAACTATTAAACCCAAGTTCGACAGCGCCGCTTTTCTCGCGAACGCCGGCCTCGGTCGCACAATCGTTGAATTGAAGACGGGACAGACATTCTTTTGCCAGGGAGATAGTGCGGATTCTGTGTTCTATCTACAAAAAGGCCGTGCGAGAGTCACAGTTGTGTCGCAGGCAGGCAAAGAGGCTACCATCACGCTTCTATCTGCGTCCGATTTTGTCGGAGAAGAGTCGCTTGCGACAATCGACGGGTTACACCTGGCAACTGCTACGGCGCTGAACACCTGCACCGCACTTAGAATCGGCAGAAAAGAAATGATCCGGGTGATGCATGACGAGCCGACCTTTGCCGATGTTTTCCTCAAATTTCTGCTCGCTCGCAGCATGCGAACCCAGGCAGATCTTGTCGATCAACTGTTTAACTCGAGCGAAAAACGCCTGGCGCGGATTCTTCTGCTGATGGCGGAGTTCGGCAAGCCGGGCGAACCCGATGCCTCCATTCCGCCTATTACCCAGGATACTTTGGCGGATATGATTGGGACCACTCGTTCCCGGGTCAGCTTCTTTATGAATCGCTTTCGCAAGCTCGGCTTTGTGAGTTACAACGGGCGCATCCAGGTACATAAGTCGCTGCTTAATGTAATTTTGCTCGATCAGTTACCCGGGGAAAACGCAACGAAGCCAGTTATTCTAAGTGTTCCCAAGGCGATGCTGCCCCGTAAATAGATAGGAAACTCGACTAATCCTTGGTTCTCTGCCCATTTCTTGCCAAACCTGAATCGACGCGGCATTCATGTCATTCCGGGTCTCGCAAAGACACCAGGTAATATCGCCGCCAGCAAAACATGCAGCGAACCGGGCGAAGCGCGAACAAGCCAAGGATGACATCGTACGAGCGCAATTCCCCAGGCTTGAATTTGGTTGAGCCGCAGCAAGGGCACGCCCTTCGAATCAACAATACCCGCGGGAGCCAGGTCGGCCAGTTCATTGCTTTAACGCTCATTGAGAAGCTCCTTCAAACGGAAGCGTGATCGGTAGCGCCCGCTCAGTACATGAGTCTCACGCAAATTGATCCTTTGCTTTTCTCGCGTGAGCCGTCCGTAAACGCTCTTCGGGAGTAATCTCCACCATAGAGGAGTGCATGACCTCGCGTGGATGTAGCGTGACACTGGCGACGCAAAAACCTGGATACCAAGATACGTAAACTGATTGAAGCTCGGCAGCGTTGAATTGGCGCGGAACTGCGTTTAGCCCACGCGTCAAAGCGCGATGGGTCGCTTTCGCCGCTGTCAGTCCAAAGCCTCTTCGGGAACACGAACCCGGCATCCACATGGAGTGCCAGCCTGCCTGGCGAATCATCGTATCGAAAATCGACGCCGTGATCTCTTCAACAAGCTTCCAGTTGTCGCCAAAGGGCCTCCTGACCGGATCAAGATTTCCCGGTAGGACGCACCCCTTACGCAGGAAAACAGAATGCGGCTTCAAGCTTGAGCGCTTTTTGATGTATCTGGTTCCCGGGAGTCGCTGGAATCGATCGAGTTGGCAGTCAGTGTCGGCGCTATACCCGCGATCGTGTGTTCTGCGGAATAGTCAATGGCAAACTGCGCTGGGCTCATCCCAATTACGTCCGGGTTGGCCAGTGAGTAGATGCTCGCGTCGGACTGGCTTACCCGCAAATTCAAATATGTTCTCGCGCGGAAGCGGAGTGCGAGACGGTTCTTTGCATCGCTCTTCTTGAAAACGCTCATAGCAGCTCCAGTCGTTCGGTTGCGTGCATGAAAGATGCTCGTCTGGAGCGAAGCTTGTAATGCTGCGGGCGAGAAAGGGAAACAGACTACCGTCTCAAGCATACGCTTAAGAACGCCTACGTGCGGTAAAGGTAACTCTGCTAATGCCCGCAGTTCGGAGTCACTTTATACCGAAACCGACGCCTACGCGCTCGGGTTATGCCAACCGCCGTGCAAAGCGACGAGCGAGTCAGCCTCTTTCGGCCCCCAGGTACCGCGTTTGTAGCGGCGAACAGGGTGGTGATCCTTCAGTACTCGATTGACCACTTCCCATGCGGCTTCAACCGCGTCCTCACGCGTAAAGAGCGCGCCGTCGCCTTTCATGGCGTCGCCTAAAAGCCTCTCGTAGGGCGTTTCTTCCCCCGGTTGATCATCTGACAGGTAAAGCTCTCGCTCTTCGCCGATAAATTCCTCGCCCGCAAGTTTCACTCGGGCAGCCAGTGCAATCGCTGAGTTAGGAGATAGCCGAAAGCGCAGGTAATTCGACCTGCTATTTGGATGCACCGCGTCGCCAAAGAGCTTTTGCGGTGGCTTCTTCAGCTCCACCAGGATTTCAGTCGCGGTAACCGGCAGATACTTACCCGAGCGCAAATACCACGGCACACCATCCCAACGCCATGAATCAATGTAAAGACGCACTGCGCAATAGGTTTCCACATCTGAGCGCTTCGCCACGTCCGGCTCCTCTCGATAGCCGGCATATTGGCCGCGCACAATGTCGTTGGGTTTAAGTGCGCGCATGGCTTTAAAAATCTTGGCCTTTTCGGTTTGCACTTCTCCAAAGTCTCGGCCCGGGGGTGGTTCCATGGCCAGCAGCGCCACGATCTGGAAAAGATGATTTTGGATCACGTCGCGGAGACATCCAGCCGTTTCGTAAAACGCGCCGCGTTTTCCCACGCCGAAGTTCTCGGCTAATGTGATCTGAACGCTGGCCACGTAGTTGCGATTCCAGATGGGCTCAAGAAACGTATTGGCGAATCGAAAGTAGAGAATATTCATGATCGCTTCCTTCCCCAGGAAGTGATCGATGCGGAAAATCGAGTCTTCAGGAAATGCCGCATGCGCAACCTTGTTCAACTCACGCGCCGAAGCCAAATCGCGCCCAAATGGCTTTTCGACAATTACGCGAGCATCCCTGGCCAGGCCGGTGGCGCCCAGTCCTTTAATCACTGTCTCAAAAAGCGCAGGAGGAATTGCCAAATAGTGCGCTGGCCGCCTTGCGTTCCCGAGTGCGGCTTTGATTGCGGTGAATGTTTTGCTGTCTGTATAGTCTCCACTCACATACTTCAGCAGAGAAAAGAGGTGTTTAAGCGCGCGTTTATCATCGATTCCACCCGCTCGCTTGATGCTGTCTGTCGCGCGCCTTTGCAGCCGCTCCAGGCTCCACCTTGGGAAGGCAACCCCGATCACCGGAACCGTAAGTTTGCCACTCTTCACCATCGCATAGAGCGCCGGGAAAATCATTTTATGGGCCAGATCGCCCGTAACACCAAACACCACCAGTGCATCTGACTGCGACTCGGCCATCACGCGCCTTCTTTCTGGCCGACTGGCTTTTCCTCATGGCCACCAAATTGGAATCGCAGTGCCGACAACATCTTGTCGGCGAAACTGTCTTCGCCGCGGGAACTGAAACGCGCATACAATGCCGCACTCAGCACTGGTGCCGGAACCGATTCGTCAATCGCAGCCGTTATTGTCCAGCGTCCCTCGCCCGAGTCCGACACGCGACCGGCAAATTTCGCCAGATCCGGACTGTCGAGCAACGAGATGGCTGCCAAATCCAGAAGCCACGATGAAATCACGCTTCCGCGCCGCCAGACCTCGGCGATGTCGGCAAGGTTCAGGTCGTATTTGTAGAATTCGGGGTCGCGCAGAGGCGTAGTTTCGGCGTCCACGGTTTCCTGCTGATTGCCTATATTGGCATGGTGAAGAATATTCAACCCCTCCGCGTACGAGGCCATGATTCCATATTCGATTCCATTGTGCACCATCTTCACAAAGTGACCGGCGCCGCTGGGGCCACAGTGCAGGTAGCCGTGCTCTGCCGTGCCGCCCACCTTTTCCCGGCCGGGCGTGCGCGGAGCCGAATCTATGGTTGGCGCGAGGGCTGAAAAGATGGGATCGATGCGATGAACCACATCCTTTTCGCCTCCTATCATCAGGCAATAACCGCGTTCTGCACCCCATACTCCGCCGCTGGTTCCCGCGTCTACATAGTGGATGCCCTTGGGTTTCAGCTCGGCAGCTCGGCGAATGTCGTCGTGATAGTAGGAATTACCCCCATCGATGACCACATCGCCTGGTTCGAGCAGCGGGCTAAGGCTTTTGAGCGTTGCATCAACCACGCCAGCCGGCACCATCATCCAGATGGCGCGAGGTGTCTTCAATTTCTTCACGAAGTCTTCAAGCGAATTCGAGCCAACCGCGCCCTCTTTCGCAAGCGATTCCACTGCTTCTGGATGAACATCGTAGACAACGCAATGATGGCCCGCCCGCATGAGGCGCCGCACCATGTTCATTCCCATTCTGCCCAAGCCGATCATGCCCAGTTCCATGGCTTCATCCTCTCCCTTCAGAGCCGCGGCTGTTAAACACAGCGCTGGCTCCTCACAGTGTAAGATGCCGCCGCCAGCTTACAGAGCCTTCCCTACTCCTCTGTAAGAAACGTGAGAAGTGCCGGATGTACCTGCACGCTCCCGTTATAGTCGATGAATCCGCGGCTCCTGAAGCTGTTCATGAAGAAGCTCACCCTGGATCGTGTGGTGCCAACCATCTCAGCAAGCGTTCCCTGGCTCACCTTGAAAAGCGCTGGCTCCGACTCCGCGTGCATCCCAATTCCGGCCATCAGTAACAGGACACGGGCCAACCGCTTCTCGCTTGAATTAAATATCTGGTCTATAAATTCCTCTTCGATCCGTTCAATTCGAACCAGGAGATGTGAGATAAAGAGCTTGGCAAACTCCGGTTCGCGCTGAATGATGCCTACTATATCCGCCCTCATTACCTTGACGATCGTAGTGGCCTCAATGGCCGTCGCCGATGAAATCCGCAGCGACTGCTTTGTCACGCACCCCTCGCCGAAAAAATCGCCCTCGTGGAGAATGGCGATTACAGCCTTCTTACCGCTCTTCGACGTAACGGTCAACTTTACATGGCCATCCCGGATATAAAAAAACGCATCGGCTCTATCCCCCTGGCCAAAGATTGCTTGTTTATTGCGATACTCAAGCGTGCTTGTGGGCGCATCCATCCGTTTGAAAAAGTCGATGGGCATCCGCGCACTCTGCTTTTTGCTCTCCATCCTCAGCTCCTATGCACCAATGCCATCGTGAATGCTTTAGACTAGCGAAGAAGCACCCTCTTTGCTGATCAAGATAGCTCATCGGATGCAATATCAATACGGCGGATTCAGGCTGCTTTGTATGCCCAAACGGGCAAAATGAGCAATTTTGATCACCATTCTTGAGCTAGACCTGCTAAAGCTGAATGAAGAGAATACGCGGGCTGGAACCCTGCCGCGGATATCCTGCTGCCCGAGCGCAGCCATATACTTGAAGACTGAGGCAAATATCCCCATGCCAACTCTTAGCGCACATTCACAACCGGATATCGCCTCTGACCCAGTCGATCTGGTGCAGGAAAGACCGGACGAATTCAACTGGGTGTTCTTCACTGTCATTACCACGTTCCACCTGGGCGCCATCGCCGCGCTGTTCACCTTCCGCTGGTCGTCTTTAGCCATCTTTCTCGCACTGTGGCTGGTCAGCCAGAATGCGGGCATCGCCATCAGCTATCACCGTCAGCTTACGCATCGCAGCTTCACAACGCCCAAGTGGGTAGAGTATTGCCTGGCGATCTGTGGCGCGATGGCATTGCAGGGCAGCCCAATCTACTGGGTCGCCGTGCATCGCCTGCACCACCAGTACACTGACAAGCCCGGCGATCCGCACACACCTCGCGACGGCAAGTGGTGGTCGCACATGGGCTGGATCATGCGGGGCGCGCTGCACAACGAAACTACGGTGCTCGCCCGTTATGCGCCCGATCTCGAAAAGGATGGCTTCTATCGCTGGCTTTCGGTCTGGCACTGGTTGCCCATTACGCTCACCGCCATTGCGCTGCTGGGGTGCGGTGTAGCCGTGGGCGGATGGCCGCTGGGAATCTCGTGGGTGCTATGGGGTATATTCCTGCGCATCTCCGTAGGATTCCACGTTACCTGGCTTGTGAATTCGGTAACCCACATATGGGGCGCGCGCCGCTTTAACACCCACGACGACTCAACCAATAACTGGTGGGTAGCCTTCCTGACCGGAGGCGAAGGCTGGCATAACAATCATCATGCCCATCCCACGTCTGCCACGCATGGCATGGCCTGGTGGGAACTCGATATCAATTACTGGGGAATACGTTTGCTGGCGCTCGTCGGCCTCGCAAAGGACATCAAAGTAATGCGCCCAAAGCCGGCGGCGCGACACAGGTTCGAATAGCGTAACCCTATTACGGGGGAACTGGATTCCCGACCGTTCTTTCCGGGCATCGGCAACCTCGAGCGCCCGGCGAAGTCGGCACACACGGGAAACGCGATTGTCAGCATTAACTCACAATGGGCGTCTCCAGTCTGCGGCGTCAGATAACTGCTCGCGCTCAACTCGCATCCATCTCGCAAGGACCTTGATGGCAATGACTTTCTATACGGTCCTAACGAATGGAGCACGCTGAAGTGAATTTAAAGCAATTTAAAGATGCAGCGCAGACCCTTGTCGTGAGCGACAAGGGTCAGTTGGCGATGGATGGGTTCGATGGGCAGATCGATGCGCAATCATCCACTACGGCTAAACGACCTGTAAGCAAGAGAAAGCTTGCACTTTCTCTGTCGGATTTCTTGAAAAAACAGAGATCCTTACTGGCACTTAGGAGACAAGGTGACGGGAAACAGACACAACCATGAAGGAAACAGCAGTGATGCCGGCGAGCCTGATGCCGGCCCTTACTGGAGGCGGATGCATCGTGACTGGCGCTTCTGGGTTGGTGCGCTGCTGATGGCGGCGGCGGTCTCGATTTACGTTCTGAGCGGAGACCTCGCCTGGATTCCCCGCAGCCACTAGCTTCCCTGAGTTTGCAGAACTTTCATTCTGTCAAGAACCGTAAGATTGTGGCCGCTGAACTGCGGAGCGCCCCTGCGCGTGAAGAGCTGGTGCCGCGAGACGTAGCCCTCCGGCTCATTCTGGCGAGCGGTCGAGGCGGAAATTCGCCTCCCGATTGAGCATTCCAATGCTCTCCACTGCAGGCAAAGGCAACGCGGAAGAAAGAATTGACTTCCCAATTCCCTCCATGAGACACTCCGCGTAAGTCACCTCCTTTCCCCAGAACACGCACCACGTCCACATTCACATAAGCCGGGATCACCCGCATAAACTCCTGCTTAGCCGCGCCATGGGAGCCATGGAAGCCGCAGGTGGACCTGGGCCCATAGAAGTCGGTAATTGTCTGGATTTTCCGGGAAAAGGATTAGCAATGTCTGACCCGAAAACACTTGCGCTCAATACGGAGTACCCGGCACCGAACGAAAATGCGCTTGCGGAAAAACTGGTGCAGCTACTTCGCGGAACCGTTGAGCAACGCTTTCTGCAAGGGATGACGTATCGCGGCGTCAACACAAAGTCGCACGCTGCCGTGCGGGCAAATCTCATCGTCGATCCTGATCTTCCTGAACACTTCCGGGTGGGACTCTTCAAGACGCCGCGCACTTACCCCGCCTGGATCCGGTTCTCAAGCACACTTCCCACCCCGTTGCCGGATAACGACCGGGATCTGCGCGGCATGGGAATCAAGTTGATGGATGTGGATGGAGTCACCCTATTGGACGGTGATTCCCATACGCACACGCATGATCTGACCTTCATCACGCCCGATACATTCTTAACTTCGACTCCGCAGGAGTTTCTGGCTTTCGCGCAGGCCGGAGGCCTGAACGCAAAATGGAGCATCCTCGACCTGTCAAAACTTCTCATCTTTGCCCTCACTCACCCGGCATTTGCGATCAACCTTCTCAAGTCGCAGAAAACGATCGGCAGCCTGCTTGAGGTGCCGTGGTACAGTTCTACGCCTTATCTCTTCGGCGATCGCGCCGTCAAATACTCGCTCCGCCCCTGGTTAGCAGCGCCCAAGACACCGATTCCGCACCGTCCTGCCAACAACTATCTGCGCGAGGGACTTGTCCGGCAACTTAGCGAGGCTGAAGCAGGATTCGATTTTCGCATCCAGTTTCAGCTCGACCCCTACAAGCAGCCCATTGAAGATGCGCTGGTGCCGTGGCGCGAACAGGACTCCCCGTGGCACAAAATCGCAACAGTTATTCTTCCCAAACAGGAGATTAATTCCCCCGAGCAATTCATGTTCGGCGAGAATCTTTCCATGAACCCCTGGCGCTGCTTTCCGGAACATAGGCCACTTGGTGGTGTGAATCGCGTCAGAAAAATCATCTATTACGAAGGGTCAAAATTCCGCCATCATAAAAACGCAGTTCCGGTTGTCGAGCCCAAACCCTGAGCGAAGCCTGGACACGTCTCGCTCAGTAGACCGGTCTCGAGCGTCAAGTCGCACGTTTTCAAATAACGTATTGGTCGCGCAATGCACGTGACCCCGTAGGTCAGGAATTCAATTCGTGAACCCCGATTTGCACCCGTCAATGTGGGCCTGTTCCCAAGTCTGCTGAATGAGGGGTGATAACCATGAACCAAATCTGGAATTTCTTGCGCGTCTTCGTGCGCCCACCATCTTCTCCGATTGAGTGGTTTGCGCTGGTCGTTGCAGTCGTTACTGTGGCTGGCCTGGGTGTGTGGGGCTACATCCTCTACTTTCCAAACCTTCCCTCGTCGGTGAAGGTGTACGACGTCGTCAAGCTCAATAAGAACTGGACGGATGAAGAACGCCAGAAGTACTATCACTCCTCGCAAGGGTCGCAGGTTATGCCCTACGACTGGTTTATCGCACTTGAGCAGCCGAACAACAAACAGCTATTCCAATCCAACGAGTACCTCACCCAGATGCGGATCATTCCGGATCCGAATCCGATCGGTAATCCAGACCTTCTGCCAATCGGTTTCGCAAAGGACGATCCTGATCCAATTACCGGTGTACAGAATGTCGGGTTGACGTGCGCCTTTTGCCACACTTCGCAACTCACGTACCATGGCATGGGAATTCGCATCGATGGCGCGCCGGGTATCGTCAACTTCGATACTTTTCTGTCGCAACTGGTAGTGGCTGTAGCAGCCACAGTGCAGCCCCGGTTTACTGCGAATCTGTTCGATCCCGGAAAGTTCGATCGCTTTGCAAGGCGTGTCCTGAAGGACAAATACAGCCAGCCAGCTGCTGAAGATCTTCGCAAACAGGTGATCGCATGGCTCGCCCAAAAAGTGAAGCAGCAGGCAGATCAACTGGCCCTCAAGAACACGACGGCCTCCTTTGGTCGATTGGATGCTCTCGGCACCGGTGGCAATACCCTGTACCGTCTGCTCGCCAACAATAACCTTCGCGCTTTAGATGCTCCTGTCACGGCTTTCCCGCTGTGGTACGTCACTCAATATGACTGGGTCCAATCCAACGGTTCCATCCGCCAACCCATGTCGAGGAACATTATTGAATCGGTCGCAGTAAATGCCAGCGTGGTTCTGCCCGGTAATCCTGCCAATAATAACCGGTACGTCTCAAGCGTCCGCATGAAGAACATGTGGGAGATGGAAGATACGGCTGGCAAGCTTGTAGCGCCGAGGTGGCCGGAATGGATTTTTGGCCCCATCGACAAAGACAAGGCCGCAAAGGGCAAGGTACTCTACGCTCAGTATTGTTCCAAGTGCCACTCGCCCCAACTCGAACCGGCCACCTTATGCGGCGATGAAATTGCAATCCGAAACAAGAAGAGATTTTTCATGCTCAGGTTGTTTTCCGTCGATGAAATTGGCACCGACCCTCTCGACGCCACAAACTTTGCGACACGCACAGCGGATGCGTCGGCAATCGGCCTCGGCAATAATGCCCCGGGACCGCAAGTAATTCAGACAGTCATCGGTGGCATCCTTCGTCGCGGATTCAAAGACCTGAATCTTCCCGAGGCAACACAAGATGAATGGAGCGGATATCGTTCCGATTGCTGGCGAGCACCGAAGGCCTATCCCGCACGGCCGCTCGACGGCGTTTGGGCCACCGCTCCCTTTTTGCACAATAACTCTGTGCCGAACCTCTACCAGCTTCTGCTTCCCGCAGCTCAGCGGACCAAGAAATTCCATCTCGGCGACCCCGAGTTCGATCCCGTCAATGTTGGATATGTGAATCTCCGAATTCCCGGCGGGTTTACGGTCGACACCACCAAACCCGGAAACTCCAATGCCGGCCACGAGTTCCGCAATGCCCCCGCCGGAACAAAAGGCGTCATCGGTCCTGAACTTTCCGATGAGCAGCGGTGGGATCTCGTTGAGTATCTGAAGATCATCGACGAGATGAGCCCAGCGCTGGCCGCCGCCAGGAACCAGCCTTCGTCGAACGGACAATGTTGGTCGGATCCGCAGTACGGGGCATGCAACGCCGCGCCATCAAGTTCGCAAAATCCTGTGCCGTCCAAAATTAGCGGAGTCAATTAGTAAAGATGGATGGCTCATCTTGCGGGTGAGGCAAAGCGCTCATCCAGCTTCAGGCGCATCCAAGTCCCTGTCGGCTTGCAATAATGAGTTGGCTGAAATCGACCTGCGGCATCTATCTATCTTGATTCGCCGGCCGCTCCGAGGGCTGCCTGCGGCCAACCGTTCTTCCAGGTCAAGGTCGAAATCTGCAGCGCTGGTTTGCCGGATATGGCGTCGTAGGCGTGAAACACGATGATGTCTCCCTCAGGCCGTTGCAGAATCGATTCGCCTCCCGGTCCGAGCCAGCGGCTGTTTGCGCCCAGCAACTGCGTGCCACCGCCCTCCAGCATCGGTTTGCCATCGGCATCCACGTAAGGCCCGGTTACATTGCGCGAACGGCCAACCATGGTTCGATACGAGCTGTGCGTTCCCCGACAGCAGAGATCGAACGAGACAAACAGATAGAAGTAGCCCTCGTGGCGCACAATGAAAGGCGCTTCAATGGCCTCCCAGTCGGGCGGCAAACCTGGCTTGGCGGGCTCGGCGTCTTCAGGCTTTGCTCGAGAGGCAATCGAGTAAGTGGCTTTGTCGGCAGGATCGGTTTTGCCCGTGCCCGCGTCGATGCGGCACATTTTAATGCCGCTCCAAAAACTGCCGAAACTCAGCCATGGAGCGCCGTTCTCATCGAAGACGATATTGGGATCGATGGCATTGAAGTCGTCAGCCGCAGTGGATTTGAGAACCAGCCCTTCATCTTGCCAGCGGTATTTTGGACTGCTGGGATCGAGCGTGTCGTTGGTGGCCACCGCGATGCCCGAAGTGTTGATCCCGAAGGCCGAATAGGCGTAGTAGAGATGAAACTTCCCATTGAAGAACGAGACGTCGGGAGCCCAAAGCTCTCTTGTCTTCGGACTCACCTCACGAATCCATTGAGGGATTTCGTCGAAAACCTTGCCGCAGTACTTCCAATCAGCCAGATTGGTTGAGCAGCGAATGGGGAATTGCCCTCCGCCGGGCGCCGCGCCAGTCGCGAAGACATAGTAGTTTCCGCCTTCGCGCGCGATCGAAGGATCATGTGTCATCGGATAGTCGCCTGAAAGCGTGAGAGGCGTGGGCGCCTGGCCAAAAACCGGCATGGCGATAAGCAAAACAAGAGCGGCAGAAAATGAATGAAGGACTCGCATGCGCACCTTTTTCTTTTGATCGCAGGAGCGGGCTGCTGCCTCGGCGGCAGCCCGCCTTCTGGTCAGGCCGGCAGCATCGCCGGCCCGGTTATTCGATATACGGCCAGCCATCGGAGGTAAAACCCAGGCGGTCAATGCCCAGCGTGGGCGTTCCGTTGTTGTTGCCGTCGTAGTAGTGGTAAACGATGGTGGGCAGTGACTTCGAACCGTCGCTTCCCGTGTCAGTAAAAACGCTTGCGCCGCCAGGCCCGTTAATGTTGCCGTGCGCGCTGATTAAAATCGTTCCGCCGCCTGAATTCAGATCGATACCGCCGCGATCGACAAACGGACCAGTCGGCGATGTCGAGCGGCCAACAATTTCGTGATAGTTACTCGAACTTCCCTGGCAGCACACGTCAATGGGCGCGAAGTAGTAGTAATACTGCGTGCCGTTGAAGACGTACGGATAAATGAAGGGACCCTCTTCTCCTGCGCTGCGATAGGCAATCTTGGTCCAGGTGCTGGTACTGCTTGAAACCGGGAAGCCGATTGTCGAACTTGAGGTTGCATTCGACGGATCCTGTAGTTGCAGCACGCGAATACCGTCAGACCATGAACCGTATACCAGCCACCAATTGCCTGAGGAGTCGATGAACGGCGAAGGGTCGATTGCATTCCAGGTTGTACCTGTGGCGAATCCCCATGGATTGGGCGAAGGAACCGCGCTTGTTGTATTGGTCCACGAAGTGACGACGTAACCCATGTCAGTCCACGGGCCGTTTGGTGTAGCACTGGTGGCGAGACCGATAACTGCTTCAGCACCCGCGGAAGGCTGGTAAGGAATTGCGTAGTACTGATAGTAGGTTCCGTTGGCGTAAAGTACGTCCGGTGCCCACACGTCAGTGTTCTTACCGCCATTGTCAGCGAGCGGTGTCTGCAGTCCGGTCCAGGAGGCAAAATCAGGGCCGACAATCGGGCAGTGGTTGTCGTCCGTAATCCAAAATCCGCCTTCAGTCTGCGTGCATGCGCCGTACGGCGTTGAAAGCGTGGTGTAAGTGAAGGTGCTCAGGTCAGTGGAATATGCGATGGTCTGATGGGTTCCATACAGCCAATACACATGCGTTGAAGGGTCTTGAAGCATAAAGGGATCGTGCACGTAAATGCCGGTTCCCGAGACACTCATCGGCGCCGGATATGCCGCGTTGCCTGTCGAAGTCAACTTCCACTCCTGGCAGGTGCAGCCGGGTCCCGACGCGCCGCGTGAACCTTGATCGATGGTGGCAGAAGAGCTGGTTCCAGAATTCGCATCTTCCAGATACAATCCGCTGTTTTCATTACGAACGAGGTAATTGCCATCGCCAAGCAGATAGAACTGCCAGAGATGATCGTTGGTTCCGTTGTCGGCGTAATCCAGCACTTGCGCGCCGGCCGACATTGACGCGTCGCTCACACCCATCACCTGATGAGTAAGCATGTTCTCAACGTTGTAAGAACTGTTGCCCATTGGAATGAAATGCC
>Ga0302275_10000235_pt1 | contig 63003 bp, 51 predicted proteins | sample III_Bog_N2_2_FD_200229 | JGI IMG/M metagenome (GOLD analysis project Ga0302275, IMG submission 200229) | Peat permafrost microbial communities from Stordalen Mire near Abisko, Sweden - III_Bog_N2_2 | ecosystem: Environmental > Terrestrial > Soil > Wetlands > Peat | place: Sweden: Abisko... | reverse complement strand
CGCCTGGAGAGCATTGATCTCAGGCGTGTTCCAATTGTGCAGGTTGAAGTGAAGGAAGCCGAGCACCCCCCACGTTGAATCGCCGAGCAGGAGCGGTACGGCGACGCCGGCGGCGGGGGTGATGCCCGCTCCGTCGATCATTCGGTCGCGATAGTCGTCGGTGATGTCCTCGGTACCGGTCAGATACGGTGAGCGCAGATCGCGCAGCGCCATAAAAATCGGGTCCGCGTCAAAGGAGATCTCGCCCAGTGGGTCCGGGTCGGGTATTTCATCTCGCGGCGGCCATTCCGACTCGAGAATGGTGAGGCCTCGAACGAGGTCATGACGTCGAATGAATGCGACGTCCGCGTTGAGGAATTCAGCAAGAACCTGGCAGACCCAGTCGAGGACTTCTTGTCGATTCGTCGCCGATGCCGGCATGAGCTTTTCGGCAACTTGAGCGACTAATTCGTCAAGGCGACGCTGATGCAGCAACAGCCCTTCGCGAGTCGCGAGCGTCGCTACGTGGCTCAACAGACTGCCGAAGGCCTTGGTGAGGGAACGTTCGCGACCGGACCAAGTGCGTCCATGTCGCGCAACGACCAGGGCGCCGACGACGTCACCGTCTTGCACCACGATCGAATCGACGAGGACGCCCCATTCAACGCCGAGGACCACGCACGAGAATCCACCGAAGGGAATCTCGCCGGTCAACTGAAGCCGCACCCGCTCACTGATGCTGTCAAACGCACGCTCGGCGTCCGTGCCGACGAGTGGTTCTAGCTCGAAGCCCGGGATCGGCTTCGTGAGATTCGTCACTACCGCGACGATTTGTGTACCGGGAACGACCTGGAGGAGAGTTTCGACGACGAGACGCGTCTCTTCGCCCGCGCGGTCCAGATACGAGTGACTGAGACTTCTCATGGGGGATCTACCTTCGCCGACAGATAAAGGCCTGGATCAGGGGTTGAACCTTGCGGTTCGACCCCCGTTATGCAGTTTTGTTACCTGAGAAAGATTATTACACAGGCCGTCTAAGAAGTAAACCCCAACATTCTCACCACTTTTCATCTTTTTTCGACGGAGTAAGGCTCAATTGGAGAGATCGTTTCGGTGTCGCGGCTCAGGACGTGACTCAGTGGAAGTCGCACGCTGTGCACCGAGGGCGGGGGCGCCTGGAAGACCCGAAAGACCATGACGGCCGTCTCGCCGTCGCTGAGCCCCCAGAAATGATGGAAGCGCTCGGACTGCATGTGCATCTCATCGAGGTAGCGCTCGCCAGCCATGACGAGCATGTCAGATTCGTCAACGGCGTAGAGAAAAACTGGTGAGGTCGGTTGCACGGACAGTCCGTGCATCTCGGCCGTCAACCAGAACCTCTCCATGGCCGAGCCCCCACGCACGTACCACATCGGGTCGGCGCGCGGGACGGTGATCATGGCCAAGGCCGAACTGGTCATCACCGAAGCCTGCATCCTCATCCCGAGGGCCGATCCCGCTCGCCAGTCCGAGAGATGACCCATCACGTCAGCGCGTCCGAGAATATCGAGTGCCGCGTAACCACCCGGATCGAGCTCGAGCGTGCGGACGTCAAGGCCTTCATCCAGGACGTCGCGACCGGGCCAACGGATCTCCGACAGCATCTCTTGGTGCACGGTCGGCAACAAGAACCGCAGGCGATCGGACGCCGCGAGCAATTCCGCCCCGGCATTGATGCGACCCCGCTCGGTGGCGAAATGAAGTTGCGCCCCCTCGCGTTCGACACCACGCGTCAACGTTGCGACCGTCTCCGCTTCGATTGGGGACGGCTTGCCGATTCGGCGATTGGACGATCGACTCTGGAGATATTCGCGTAAAGGTGTGATCGCCACGTCATCTGAGGATCCGAGTTGCAATGAGGCGACGTGGTGCGAAGGTCGACCCTGGGGAAAGAGTTTCACCGGCCCGAGCTTCTTGAGCGAGGCCGCTTGGACTCGGGCATTGAAGAGGGCCGCACCGATGCCCACGTACGTCGCGCGATAGGCCACGTCCATGGTGGACGTGCGCTCGGGGATCATGAAGAACCGGATCTCGTCGTCGCTCGCCTCGAAGCGCCACGGCTGCACATTGCCGCCCGACGGCGCGCGCCGCGCGGCGTCAACGATCATCTCGATTGGGTCATCACTTTCAAGCGGTGGGTCTTGCGGCGGTGGCGTGAAGAGGTCGGCTTCGGCTTCGAGGTTGACCTCAACCGGTCCGAGACTCTCGAGAATCTCTTCGACGTCGAAGCGCACCCGTCCCGACGGCAGCTCACCGCCGAGGCCGATTCGCCGCACCGCCGCCGCGACCGTCGCTGCACCGAGCGTAATTTCGCTCCCGAGTTGGGGCCAGCCCGTAATGGTCTGGCCGACTTCTAAGAGCGAGGCCGCACCGCGCGAGGACGCCTCGCGAGCTCCAATCAATCGAATCACGTACGGACCCTTTTGCGCCGTCGTCAGATTGGCCAACTTTGACGAGTCCATGTCGCCCAACAGTCCGTGGAAGATCGGACGATCCGGTTCGAGGTCGAAGCGCTCAACGTCGAGCACGCCCCGGTCACTCGTCTCCATGATCACCGGTATCTGACGATCGCGCGCCGCCTCGCGCACGAGGAACTTCATGTCCAGCGAGTCGCACTCTTCAATGACGAGGTCGAGTCCATCAAGAAACTCACCCAGGTTCTCCGGACGAATCCCGGTCGGTTCGACGACCACTCGCAAGTAGGGGTCGATCTCAGCGATTCGTCGTGCGGCGACCACCGCTTTATTGACGCCTAGGTCGAGCACGCTCGCGGGTATCCGATTCAAGTTCGACAGTTCCAACGTGTCAAAGTCGGCCAGGCGAATCTCACCCGCCAGTCCCTCCATCGCGATGACGTGGGCGATCGTATGACCGGCGCTCAGTCCCACCACGCCGATGCGAAGCGTGCGCTGTCGAGCCTGCTCGGCGCGAGTCAGTTTGTTGCGGTTGCGGTCAAGTCGAAGCGTCGAGAAGGACTTCGGCGCGAGGAGTCGAACGACGGCGCGACGCCACGGGTAATAGATCCATCGCGAGCCTTCATTGAGCAGTGGCTTGGAGACTGGAGGAATGATCTCGCCGAGTTGTTCATGTTGCTCGGCGAGACGGTCGATGATTTGCAGCGCCGAGTCCTCTCGAAGAATGCGCAGAACCTCTCGTTGTGCTCGTTCACCGACGTCCAAGATGAGCGGGCGACTGGCCCGATTGCGGGTCGAGGCCGGCTCAATTGGACCCTCCCCCGAGCGAGAAGGACCTCGAAGGAGTTGCTCGGCCTCGCGTCGATAGGCCTGTTGATTCACCGACGTCGCGAGTTCATAGGTGCGCCCACGTTGCCACGCGACCGCCACGGTGCGATAACGCTCGTCGGGGAATGGCACCCAATGTGTTCCAACCTGTAGCGCCCCCGTTACGTCACCGACTGGCATCAACGCGTCCGACACCGCAGCGATGGCGAACTCCGCGCCCAACCAGTTCATGCCGTGCGTGACCGAACGCGAGATGGCGGCCAGGAGTCGCGCGCCGACCACTGAGGCGCCCTTAGACCACGCGCCCTTAATTTCCAGCGCGCCGAGTCGAATCTCTTGTTCGATCAGATCGTGAATGATGCCGATTTCCGGCGACGACGACATCTCTTCGATGATCGCGGCTTGGTGACTGCCCTCCAGCGGGCCGTGGAAACGCACGCCAGCGACCGCGGAACCGTCGGCATCAAATCCCAGAATGAACAGCGGCACACCGTTGCCCTCTTCGAGTTCGAGGCGTCGCAACGTTCCCTCAAATCCTCGACTGCGGAAGATGCCCTCGGCCTCGTTGAGGTAAACCTTCCAGAGATCGGGTCGCTCCAAAGGATGGTGGCCTTCGAAACGTACTCCTGATTCTTGGTCTACGAAACTCGAGCCGTACCGATACCGACGACCGATTGAGTTACCCACTGACCACCTTTTCCAATCCGCGTGCGAAGGCCGACAGCCGTCAATTTGCCGCCATTTCCCTTGAAACTATAGTGAATCGTCCCTTGAATATGGTGGACCGAAAAGTCCCAACTTTGTTCAGTCGAAAGTCGAAAAACGCGAAAGGTCGTAGCCGCGAGTTCGCGCCACGCAACCTCAGTGGTCCTCAGATTTCCTTTCGGTACAACTAGAATTCACACGCCGCGTCCATAGAATGGACAACATGTCGACTATCAGTCGTCTAGAAGTATGTTTTCACCAGGGCAATACCGAAGTACGAAGTTCTCATTGTCATGGTTTTGTCACAACATTGGCCACGAACACGGATGGAGAGAATGACCAAGATTCTGGTCGTAGATGACGACTCTGAGATGACCAAGCTCCTCGACACGTTCTTGACCGGAGAAGGTCATGAAGTCCTAGTGGCCGCCGATGGCGGCACAGCCGTTCGGGCCACTTCCTCGATGGAACCGGACTTGGTCCTCTTGGACATTGTCCTGGGCACCGAGGACGGACGTGACGTCCTTCGCGAACTGCGACTCATCAGCGACGTACCGGTGATCTTCCTAACTGGACGGGGACTTGAGTCGGAGCGGATTGCCGGGTTGAAACTCGGTGCCGACGACTACATCGTGAAGCCGTTTTCTTTGGGCGAAGTATCGGCCCGCATTGAATCGGTTCTGCGACGTTCTGGCGCCAACTTGGCACAGTTGCACATCGACGCTCCGACGTTGCACTTTGGTGACCTGCTCATCAACGAGAACACGCATGAAGTCCATCTTCGCGGCGCGCTGCTCGAACTCACCTCCAAGGAGTTCGCACTCCTCGCGTTCCTCGCACGATCACCTCGACAGGTGTTCTCGCGCGAACAACTGCTCGAACACGTGTGGGAGTCCTCCAGCGAGTGGCAGAACGAGGCCACCGTGACCGAGCACATTCGTCGACTTCGCGCGAAGCTCGAAGTCGACCCCGATCACCCTCGTTGGATTACGACGGTCCGCGGCGTCGGGTATCGCTTCGAGCCGGAATCGACCGCGACTTAACGGTCGCTCTCAGGAGCGATGGGCGAGCAGGTCGTGAACTCGGTCAACGAGGTCACTCGGTTTGAAGGGCTTCGCCAGGAAATCACAGCCGTCCGGATTCAATTCCGCGAGGATGCTTCGGTTCGCGGTGCCCGACACGAGCAGCACGGGCAGGTCGGGGCGTTTCGACTGCAATGCCGTCGCGAGATCGCGTCCCGACATCTCGCCCATCACCACGTCACTCACGAGCAAATCAAATGTCCCTTCGAACTCCTCGACCACCCGCAACGCTTGTTCGCCAGAAGCGGCTTCGGCAATCCGGTAGCCATTCCTCTCGAGGATGCGACTCATGAATCGACGCACTTCCTCGTCGTCGTCCACGATCAAAATCGTGGCGGAGCCGCGCGGCCGTTCGGGTACAGGAAGTTGCGATCGTTCGTCAACTTCTTCGGCCACCGTGGGAAAGGTGATCTCGAAGGAGGTCCCCCGACCTAGTTCGGAGCGGCACACGATGGCCCCGTGACTTTCTTCGGCGAGTCTTCTCGCCGCCGCGAGTCCCATCCCGGTCCCCTTGAAGGGCCCTTTTGTTGTGAAGAGCGGATCGAAACAGTGTTCTCGGGTCTCCTCGTCCATCCCAACGCCGGTGTCAATGAATGTCACGCTGACGTGTTCGCCTTCGACGAGACCGAGCGAAGCGGCGGCGGCGTGGTCCAGGTTGAGTGACGAGACGGCGATCGTCAATGTTCCGCCGAGCGGCATGGCGTCGCGCGCGTTGATCGCAAGATTGAGAATCATTTGCTCGAATTGATCCGCGTCCACGCGTACGTTGCCAGCTTTTCCGTCGAGATCGAAATGCACTTCTATGTTCCCGCCGAGAATTCGTTCGAGTACTTCGGCGTTGGACTGCACGACCGCCACGGGATTGAATACCACGAGCTCCGGTTCGCGCGTTCGCCCGATTGCTTGCAGCTGCGTCGTCAACATAGAAGCGCGAGACGCCGTCGACTGGATCTCCCTCACCATCTGCACGGCGCGTTCGTTGTCGTCCAGGTCGTTCGAGAGGATTTCCGCGTAACCCGAAATCAGCGTGAGGAGGTTGTTGAAGTCGTGCGCGATTCGACTCGCGACCTGACCTCGGATCTCCATCGTGTACGCGTGACGCAATTCGGCCTTGAGCTCGCGGTGATTCGTCACGTCATCTATCAACGTCAGTATCCCGGGTGTCTCAGTCCCCGTGGGTGGCAAGAGTGCCGCCGACGCGCTCAAGACACGTAGCTTCCCAGCAATCTCGACGTCGACAAAGTCGCGCCCGTCGGCCGAGTCGCCACGCACTACGTCGGACCAAAGTTCTCTTAGATCGGGCAAGGTCGATTCCGGAAACACTGACTCGTGTTGCGCTCGCCCTTCGCTGAACTCCGGCCACGCGAATACACGGCTGGCGGCACGGTTCCACCATCGCACCCGCCCGTCGACATCCGCCTCGACGATGCCGACCGGGGCGGTCTCGATCAATATGCGAAGTCGGGCCTCACTCGATTGAACGTTTCGACCGAGTTCAATAGCGTCGAGTGCGCTCGCCGCCATCTGAGCGAGGAGTATGAGTACCTCCTTGTCCTCATCTTCAAACGTGACACCCCGACGAACCGCGACGACGCCGCGAGCGTGCGCGCGCCGCTCCAGGATTGGTGCTACGAGCCAATCGTTAATGAGACGGGTTTCGCTTCCAAACTCCCAGTTCGTGGGGTACTCGGAAGAATGCTCGTCCGAGGGCACTTCGCAGATTGCCTTCTTCCCACGACGCGAAACACCTCGAAGCGGTGCGAGGGCACCGGTGTCGAGTGACACGACGGACTCCTCCGCGTCAAAAACGGCACGAGTGCTCCCAGCGAGACTTTTCAATATCTCCTCTTCACTTCGAAGCGACGTGACCGTAATTGACGCGGCGATCAATTGGTGGAGCTGTATTGCGATGCGTTGCGAATGGCGCACCGCGTCGCGCGTCGTTGACGTCTCCTTCGTCTGAGCGGAACTTGGCGCGTCTAACTCACCGCTCAGCGGCGGCTTTCGCGGACTCACGGCTGACTTTCGCTTCGCCGATGGAGGGATACTGGAAGTGTTCGAGGTGCGCCAAACTCCCCGACGAAGACATCAATGAGGCAACATCGATGTGCAGCGAAGCGGCGAATGGAGATTCGGCTCAAAGAGGCTTCCCCGAGAAGATCGAGAAGTCTTCTAAGTACCGATCAATTTCCGCTGCCTCATGAGGCTTGGAAAATAGGAAGCCCTGACCAACCCCGACCTCTTCCAACTGAAGACGATGTCGCTGCTCGGCGTCTTCGATCCCGGACGCCACGATTTGGAACTTGCTCTTCTTGGCGAGGTCCACGAGAGAGTGCACGAGCTCGGTTCCTTCGGGCGAGTCGGAGAGGGTCGCGACGAAATGTCGGTCCAGCTTCAGAACCCTGATGGGCAAATTCTCCACATCGCTCAGGAGTGACTGGCCCGGCTCGAAGTCATCGATCGCCAAACGCACGCCCAACTGCGTGAGCCCTACGAGACGATCCGACACGTCACCCGACAAGGTGCCCTGCGAGAATTCCAAGACCAGAAGCCCGGCAGGGAAACGACTCGTCGCAATGACCTCTTCGACCTCCTTGACGAAACCGCTCCACGCGAACTGGAGGGCCGAGATGTTGACCGACACAGTGAAACGAAATCCTTTGTCGTGCCACTCGGCGCCCTGGGCACACGCCGTCGCCAGGGCCCAACGTCCGACCGCCAATATCAGTCCACTGGATTCGAGCTCGGGTACGAATGCGTCGGGACTGAGGACGCCGCGCCTTGGATGGCGCCAACGAATAAGTGCCTCCACACCAACGAACGCATTTGAGTGCAGGTCAATCTCTGGTTGGTACACCAAGAAAAACTGCTCGTCCTCCAGAGCCCTTTCCAGTTCTCTGGCGAAATCGACTCCCTCGGCTGACTCTCGGGAGGATTCAGATTTATCGGGCATTGCACGTCGCTTCTTTTTGGGCCCAAGAAAAGTAGGCGCGTTCACTAGTTCTTAGGTGCTGAGGATACTCGGCGGACTAAAAATTTGGATGAACGACACTTTCTCGTGACGCCCGTATGAAAACCGTCCATGGCCCTGGAACCGAATTCAATCGCATGTCCCATCGCCCACCAAGTCACACCGACATCACCCACGGAGCACAGATAGGCGATCGCAACGGAGATACGTCATTTTCATCATCTCGATCTCATGAAATCTCACGACACTGGGTTTTTCCGAACCTGAAGCGATTTCAACGAAATCCAGGAATAACAACTCCTTAAAAACTGCGTTCCCGTGCCCCTCAAAATGGCATCACACCATCACAACCCTTTAGATATAAGGAATTTCTAACCAAAAACGCCCTTAGGTTCGAATCGGACGCAACGTGAGCGCAATGCAATCACTACCCCTTGACAAAAAAGGTGGCAATCGACTACTTTTGACTCTCGCAGGGGCGGATTGGGTAAAGCAATATGAAAAAGAACGTCCGCATCATTCGCGGCGACGGCCAGACGTTCACCTTGCGACAGTTTGTCGGAATGTGGCGTGCAACTACTACCCGGTTGCTCAAGAGTTTGCGATCAGCATTGGCCGTTGTGGCCGTGGTGACACTCAGTCTCATTGCGCTTCCGGCTCTAACATCGAACGCTTCGACGAACCTCAACAGCAACAGTTCGGTCAGTTGTTCGAAGATCACGACGGTAAAATCGCACGTGGTTCTTCATCCCCGCCATGGCGGTGTGACGACAACTACGTGGAATTTGTGGACGACGACGACTCGACCGGTGACCACAACCACCTGGAAGACGACGACGACAGTTCGCTGCTGTTCGCCGACCACAACCACCACGGTTCGGTCAACGACCACAACCACCACGGTTCGGTCAACGACCACGACGTCAACGGTCCCGTCTACGACCACGACGTCAACGGTCCCGTCTACGACCACGACGTCAACGGTCCCGTCTACGACCACGACGTCAACGGTCCCGTCTACGACCACGACGGTTCGGTCGCCAACCACGACGACCACGGTTCGCTCGCCAACCACGACCACCACGGTTCGGTCATCGACCACGACGACCACGGTTCCATCAACGTCAACGACCACGACGTCAACGACCACGACGTCAACGACCACGACGTCAACGACCACGACGTCAACGACCACGACGTCAACGGTTCCATCATCGTCAACGACCACGACGTCAACGGTTCCATCATCGTCAACGACCACGACGCCAACGACACCGCCGCCACCGCCGCAGAATTCAGCGACGACAACCTCGACGGTGCCTTCCAATTCCAGCACGACGACTACCTCGACAATTCCGCCAATCACCGCAACAACGGTGGCTGCCGGACCGCCGACAGTTCCCACAACTGCTCCGCCACTTTCGACCGCCACAATTCCTTCCGGTGCTCCATCAACCGGTGCGGGTGGATCGGCCGCTTCGACGGACAGTGGAGTCGTGCTCACCGCGAGCGGGCTGTTGTTGTTCGCCGGACTGGCTGGTTTGGCACTTGCCCTTCGCCGACGTCGCCAGGCCTAGAAGCAAATAGCAGTCTCACCAATCCAATTGGGTGACGGCATGGTCGCCTAAGGAAAACGGCCCTCACTTTCGAAGTGAGGGCCGTTTTCCTCGTGAGGGACCATATGTCGAGCCACTTGACGCGTCGAGAACTTGGTGGATTGGACATTTTCTCAGCCAATCCGTATTGAAGCGGACTGGCTCAGGAGCGATGGGGGATCAGAAACTGAGTCAACGCTGTTAAACGCCTTGGCATTACGCCTGAGGTCTTTTCTTACGAGCCCGTAGGAATAATCGGCCCAATATCAACGAATCATCAACGACCAGACACTCGGTTGACAAAACTGTTACGTTTTGCCATACTTTTCTCTCGCATGGGCTAGAGGAGAAAACTAATGAATCGGATCCCAACAGGGTCTGCGAACGTCGGCTCTGGACGTACCCAGCCGGTTCGAGTGCCCAAATCGTCGATTCTCGGTGGCGCACTTCGACGCATGGTGGTCGTCCTTGGATCCGTTGCTCTTGCGGGCTCGATCTTCAGCATTTATGCCGGATCTTCGGCAGCGGCGAACGCCCCCACGACGGTTGCGCCATTCAATGAGTGCCCTGGAGTTGGCCACGACTCGGGTTGCGCATTCCTGATCATTCTCAACCCCAATGGAACGGCGGACGTTGTTCCCAATCCAGCCGAAGGGCCGTTCGACGGTAATGACGACACACTGGTGGGAATCTTCAACAACAGCGGCGCCACAGTGGCCACAATTGGTCTCAGCGCTTCGACCGACATTTTCGGATTTGATGGTGACGGCATCTGTGGTTTGGACCACGGCAAGCACTACACCTGGGTCGGTACTGGACTAAACGGCGGCGGTTTCTCCGCCGGCAACGGTTTCTCCGGTTGCCCCTACGGAAACACGGGCTACGAGGGACCCTACGTCTCGTTCAGCGGCTACTCGAAATCAACTAAGTACGAGACCGGCAATGTGAACTTTTCCATGCCTGGTGGAGGCGGCCTAACCACGGGCTCCACGACCTTCTTCAGTCTCGAGAGCAAATTGAACGCCGCGAACTTCTCGGTGCCCACGACGACAACCACGTCGACGACGACGTCGACTTCAACGTCAACGACTGCCGCGCCAACGACGACGACCACGGTTGCCTCATCGACGACGACCACGGTTGCCTCATCGACGACGACCGCCGCGCCAACGACGACGACCACGGTTGCCTCATCGACGACGACCGCCGCGCCAACGACGACGACCACGGTTGCCTCATCGACGACGACCGCCGCGCCAACGACGACGACCACGAGTCCGGCTCCGACATCGTCACTCCCACCGCCGCCTCCACCCAGCGGTGCGACTACCACGACGGCGCCACCTGAGACGTCTACCACTGCGGCACCGACAACGACAACGACTCCACCGCTGTCGACGACCACGATCGTCGTTACGCCTCCGACGTCGCCCGCAACCACTGCGCCGTACATTCCGCCGGCGACCGTACCTTCGGGCGCTCCCGGGACTGGCGCGGGCGGTGCCGCGACGTCATCAGACAATGGTGTCCTGTTAACTGCCAGTGGATTGGCACTGTTTGCTGGTCTGGCCGGTTTGGCACTCATCGCGCGCCGCCGACGCCACGCCTAACCTGAAAGAGTTTTCTAGCTAAGTCAAACTAGATTGGGCGATGTGAAGTCGCGCAAAGAGAAACGGCCCACCCAGTTACTATGGTGGGCCGTTTCTCTCTCCTTGGTCCTGGCCGGAATCTTGGGAATCGTATTTGTTCCCCGCAGCCAGCCCCAAGGTCCGACCCTCACTTCTTCGTTGGGCGTGGTCTCGTTGCCTTCTTCGGGAATTGTCATTCCTTCACCGACGAAGTCCACCACTACGACCACGATCGAAGTGACCCCGGCGGCATCAACGCCCACGTCGACGTCGACCTCGACGTCGACAACGATCAAGCCAGCGTCGAGCTTGGCGGCCACGGTATCGTCGACACCCGTAGTCGTCCTTTCGTCTCGTCTCGCTCACGCGAAGACGCCGCCCCCGACCTACGTCGCCAAGCCGATTGCGCGCTCACGACCTGTCCACATCTCCATTCCGATAATCGGCGTCTCGGTCCCGCTCTCAGTTCTGACCCTCAATAAGGACGGAAAAGTGAACGTTCCGACGAACTACTCCGTACCAGGTTGGTACAACGGCGACCAGTCACCAGGCCAAAAGGGCTCGGCCGTCATCTTGGGCCACGTCGACAATTTCCACGGACCCGCGGTCTTCTATCACCTGGACAAATTGAAACTCGGTAATCGGGTGGATGTCACCCTGAAAGACGGGCGCAAGTTGATGTTCGCCGTCATTGGCGTTCGCATGTTCCAAAAGACGAACTTCCCGGACAAGCTCGTGTACGGGGCGCGCGACTACCCCGCGCTCCAACTCGTGACCTGTGGCGGAATCTTCGATCCGAAGACTGGCCACTACCTCTCCAACATCGTCGTCTTCACCGCACTCATTAAGTCCTAGGACGTGGAAGCGATCCGGCGATCGCTTCCACTCCTCGTTGAATCGCACTTCTCAAGTCACTGCAGATTTGTATCGCGACGCGAAACTTCGCTCTTCGTAAACGAAAAGCGATCGTAAATGGCGCGCACCGTCAACGCACTGACAAACTCTTCGCAAATCCGAGTCAAGTCAGAATAAAACGCGATTTCGGATGGCACACTCGTCTTGCCTCGCATCACGCGAGGGCACTTCTCAGAATTCTCTGAGGTGGACCACCAGCATGCCCTTGCGTGATGGTCCACGTCCAAGATGAAATCGGTCTTGTGTCCGTCGAACCAGGTTGAGCGTTCAAAATCCCTGATGAATACCGACAAACGATCATCTTCCTGCTAAATGCGTCGTTCCGCGGCGACGTCCGCGACGTACGTCAATGAAACAAGTGCGTGACTACAACGACACTGTTTCTCGACAGCGACAACCGTCATCCGCTTCGGTCATCGCTGAGGCGCTTCATGGCCTCTCAGTCATCGCCGCCTTACGTCGATGCAGATCCGGTTGCTGGCCCGTCCACACTGCCTGCGGGCAACTGACTTGCCATCAAGGCCGCAGGGTTCGCTGATCTTCAATTTGCTCTTCGCACCATTCCTACGCCAATGAAGCACCCTCAATTGAATTGGGCAGATATTGAGGGGCCGTAGGGGGCACTTTGGAATTGATTTTCGACAATTGATTCATGACAAATTTCACGCAGGGGCAAAAATTCACTGGAGACCCCAAGGGGCGTTCTTCGACTTCTCGTCGGGGTCCGCGCCGTTCAGTACTCATCGGTTCATTCGGTTCGCTCGTCCTAGGAATCATCTTGAGCACCACGGCGCTACCCGCCATGGCGAACGTCGTCGCGCCCAGCGCGAGACTCGGCATCGGGACGACGACCACGATCGCCGCCACCACTACCACGACGGTCGCCCCCACGACGACCACGATCGCGCGTCGCGTTACGCACGTCGCCAAGGTCGTCGTTGTCCGCCACTCGCACGTCGTGGCAGCTACCTCAAACCGAAATTCGCGCCCGGCCTCGAACGGCTCACCCAGCCCGACGACGACAACGCCACCTCCGACGACCGTCGTAACCCCCACGACGGTCGCCCCCACGACAACCACGACGATAAAGAGTCCTCCGGTCACCAAGGCACCGGCTCTTTCAATCTCGAACCCGTCGGCCAACATTGCTCCAAGTCCTGACTTCCTTGCCCCCGGTGCGTGTTCATTCGCGTCCGGCCTTTGGAGTTGCGCCAATCCGTGCGTCGTCGGAACCGCCACTGCTCTCTCGTGGCCCGGCTATACCAATGGCGCCGCGTGCACCAACTACATCCTGCAGGCGATCAATAACGCTCGCGCGATTGAGGGCGTGCGACCAATGGTCCTGCCCAGCAACTGGTTCAGTCTCTCGGTGCCGGACCAGCTCTTCGTCATCGCCGACCTCGAACGGACCGCGCGGGGACTGCCGCCGTATCTCGGCATCAACGACGCACTCAGTGCCAATGCCCAGCACGCCGCCGCGTCCAACAGCGATCCGTCAATCGCCGCCGGTTTCCCGATGGCCAATGACGACCAGGGCTCCGCGGGTTTTGGTGGCGCGTGGTCGGGCGGTTACGCCGTCCTCGCCGCCGACTACATCTGGATGTATGACGACACGTGGGGCGGCACCGCCGCCAAGACCTCGAACATCGCGTGCACCTCGGCCGGCTCCGCCGGTTGCTGGGCCCACCGCGACGAACTGCTCGGCTCGGACCCCGGGTACAACCAGGGCGTCGGTCTCGGTTGCACCAACTGCGAAATGGGCACCGGCTTCGCCATGGTGAACGCCAAGGCGTCCTACGTTGACCTCATTGAAATCCCCAAGGGATCGCTTCCGCCCATGTCCTTTACCTGGGCCAATAACGTCCTGCCCGAACTGCCCTGATCCCACGACGTCCCCTAGGACGTTGTAGCGCATCAATCGGCTGAGGTCGCCGTCACCATAGAGCTGTGATTGGGGTGCCGTCGGTCTAGATGACCGAAGTTAGGTACCTGCTTCGGCGCGCATCGTCACCGCAGACGCGCCGGTGATGAGCCGTTCGCGGTCGAACATTTTTGACACGATCCGCCAGGCCCCGACGTCAATCGCAGCGAGCGCCAGGGCGATCACAATCGCGACTGCGGCGGTCGGCTTGAAGACCTGGAGCGACATGAGCAAGGGCAATACGAGCGCCGGAAGACTCGCCAGAGTGCCTAGCTGCTGGGCCACCCGCACGTCCGAGGACCGGGCCGAGATCGCGGTCCCGACCCATACCGACCAGGCCGCCAGCAGTGGCGCGAAGAGCAACTCCGCCAAGAACCACGAGGGTTGCCATACCTGGTGGGCGACGACGCTGGACGCACCCAGTCGAATCGCGACGACCAACACAATGAAAAAGGTGTACGCGACGCCCACCGTGGGAATCGTGGCCGCTAACGATTTACCCAGGAGGAACTCTTCGCGAGTGACCGGCGTGGTGAGAAGTGGCTCGAGGGTGCCCTGGTCACGCTCGCCGATCACTGAATACGCCGCGATCGTCGCGGGCAGGACAACCGGAATCACGAGCAGGAGCAGGAGCGTGATCGCGACTTGGGTCTTCACGATTGAAGGAGCTTCCGTGTTGGAGATACTGAAGAGTGTGATGACCGGCAACGCGGTGAAGATCAGGGGCAACGTGCCCATCGTGTAGATGATGAAGCGATTGCGTCGGTACTCCTGGAACTCCTTGCGTATCACGGCTCGAATTCTGATCGCGCTTTGACTCACCGAACACCACCCATGCTTCCAGCTCCCACCAGTTCCAAATAGACCTCTTCGAGCGAATGATGACCCTCGACGAGCGAGAGGACGTCGGCCCCCGCCGCGACGAGAGCCCTCGCAATGGCGGGCGCGGCGACGCGGACATCGCTCACCGTGAGAACGTAGCCGCCGGTGTCATCAGTCGACCAACCAGCGACACTTCCAATCGAAGAGAACAGTCCCTCGGGGTCCGCCAATGGAACCGCGGTCGATACAAGAATCGACTTGTGAAACATCCTCTGTCGCAGATCGTCAATACGGCCGACGGTGCGTAGCGTGGTATTCAATATTGCGACGCGATCACAAAGTTTTTCCGCCTCGTCCAGGCGATGCGTCGTCAGAAACACCGTGACGCCCTTGTCTCGAAGGTCGATAATCAGATCGTGCACCTCGAGTGAAGCCACGGGATCCAGTCCGGCGGTTGGCTCATCCAAAAAGATGATCTCGGGATCATTGAGTAGCGCTCGAGCCAGTCCCACACGCTGACGAAGACCTTTGGACAAACTGCCGCAGAGATCACTCGCTCGTGACGAGAGATTGACGGCCTCCAGTGCTCGATCGATTCGTGGTTGCGCGTCGCGGTAGCCGTAGAGACCGGCGAAGAAAGCGAGATTCTCCGTGACGCTCAAACGTAAGTACAGACCAGGAACTTCCGTCATCACGGCGATTCGATGACGAATCTCCACGTCGCGATCGGCGTTGAGCGGAATCCCAGCCACCTGGGCGGTTCCTGACGTCGGCGAGACCAGGGTGCTGAGCGTTCGAACGGTTGAGGTCTTGCCAGCTCCGTTAGGACCGAGGAATCCGAAGACTTCGCCCCGATGGACATTGAAAGAGACGTCTTCGAAGGCAACGCGCTGGCCGAACTGCTTCGTGAGGTGACTGACCACGATGACCGAGTCACTCGACGCGCCGTCCTCCGCGGTGTCGGCAAATTTTCCCGATCGCGAAATGATTTCTTCGGCGATTTCGCGCGGGGTCTGTGTGCCGTAGATCTCGGGCGGCACGATCACTTTCGCGGCACCGTTCTCAAGCTCGGGGTCGTCGTCCGAGCCGCTCGCGCGACTATCAGTGACAACTTGCCTCTTGGTACCGCCGAGACTAAAAGCGAGAGCGAGGTAGAGACCAACGACGCCCACCAAGAGAATCTCGCCGGCCGTCTTCTGAACACCAGCCAAGGCACCGACTGCGCCACCCACGGCGATTGCCGTGATGAGCCAGCCCTGCCAGGTCATAGGCCGAACGCCGAAGCCGTAGCGGCGCCGCGCAAACCACTGGCGCTTAGCCACGGTCGATTCGTGACGCGAGGTTTCTGATGATCTGCGCCATCGCCCAATCATAAGAGCCAGCGCAAATCGTCAACGATTGAGGACGTGTCTCTCCGGCGAGGTCACGAGGCGTGACGATGGGCCCTACGACGAGCGCGCGCGATCATTCGCAACGTCAGGAAGGCCACGACAATTACCAGGTTTGCGTTGATCGCGGGCATCCAACGGACTTGTTCGTCCTTCACGACGTACACGCCGAAGGGCATCACCACTCCGCCAAAACCGCCCCCGGAACCCGTCGACTCGGCGTCGGTTGCGGTTTCGTCGTGTTCGGGCCCGCCGTCACCAGAGGCGCCGGCCGTGGGCGACCCAGACGTGCCCTCGCCTCCACCTCCACCGCCGGCCACGAACGCCACCGGGATCACCAGCGAACCGCCCTTCTCGTACGCCGTGCCGAAAGCTCGACTCACCGATAGATGTTGGGCCACCTTGCCCAAAAGATCTTGAACGTCCACGTCACACCAGTCCTTTTTTCGCTTCAGCCAACACTTCGAATGTAGGCGCCAACGGCCAAATGAATCCAACCGTATGGCACCGCGACGGCTCGCTCGAGCGGACGCGTTACTTATCCAGTTCGGCCAGGACCTCGCCAATGATCTTGGTCATCTTGTGCGCCGGCAGCGGCTCTCCGCCTTCGGCCTCCGCCACCTCTTCTGAGAATGCCTCGACCGAGTGCGTCCCGCCGATGAGTACGTGTCGTAGGGCCTCGCCACTCGCTTCAGTGTCGTTGACCTCTTTGAGCGCGCTAGTGACGTCATGGTCCGGTGACTCCGCAACGGCGTGGACTACGTTCATCGCCTCTTCTCGCCCACTGGCGGTTGAAACGGCCGGGGCGCGGTCGGGGTTCTGTTGCAGGTCCCACTCCGCGAGGGCTTCGTTATAGCCACCTTCACCGGGATGCAACAAACGAGTCGTGGGTGCCTCGACACTCTCCGCACCGTCGCCCGCCGGGGCCTCAGTGGCGTCGTCATCGTCGTGATGTCGACCTTCGGGAATAGGGACCAACAAACTTCCGTCGGCATTTCTGATGATCTCCATAATGTCGCTCCTTTTGGACACCGCGTCGTGCCCTTCACCGCCAACTTAAAGGGCGCTCGCCTCTTGACATTCAGCGACGACGCTTGCCTTTGAATGGGCACGCATTGCCCGGTCTGCGCCGTGAAAGACTTCACAAGAGATTCTTAAGGAAAAGGGAACGACGTTGAAACTGACGGTAGCCATCGACCGCACCATCGGACGAACGATCTATCGGTGGCACGTGCGTCTGTATCGACTCACTCGAGGATTCGTCGGTCATCGGAGCCCAGTCGGTTCCATGTTGATTTTGGAGACTCGCGGTCGAAAAAGCGGACTCACGCGCTCGGTGACACTTCTCTATTACCAAAAGGATCGCATCCATTACGTCGTGGCTTCGAACGGAGGCCGACGGGGCCACCCGGAATGGCTACTCAACGTACGACAGGAACCCGGGGTGAACGTGCAAGTAGGCGCACGAAGGTTTGCGGCGCTGGCTCGGGCAATTCCCTCAACAGATGAACCGGCCCTCTGGAACGAGCTCGTGAATCACTACGGTGGATGGGGCGACTATCAGAAACTGACCAATCGCACAATTTCATTTGTTGAACTCGTACCAACTACGCGCGAGAATTAAGTCAGGTCCGTATTCCCGCAATCACCACGTCGAACATCGGATCAACGCGCGACTGATCGGGCGCCTGTTCATTGGCGATGACGATACCGTGCATCAATCGAAGGAGGTCGACGATCTCAACGTCCAGTCGAACCTCTCCGGCGTCTTGAGCACGGCGTAGAAGAACGGCGCCCGCCTCTCGCATATCGACGCACGCAATTTGTATCTCAGTGCCTTCCGTGTGCTTCGCATTCATGACTGCGGCACCCATACTTCGTCCGTGTGCCCCAAAGTCCATTTGTAGTCGCAGCCAATCGATCAACGCATCGAGCGGCATTGGAGCCGATTGCAATACTTCGGCCCGTTGACGAAGTTCGAGGGCCTCATCAAGGAATGCGGCTTCGAGAATTGCTTGGCGGGTGGGAAAATGTCGGTACAACGTTCCAATCCCGACTCCGGCGTTTCGGGCAATTTCCTCGAGCACGATGTCACCACCACGCTCGGCGACGGCGGCGCGCGCGGCAGCCAAGATCACTTCGTAGTTGTGTTGAGCGTCTGCCCGGCGAGGACCCTTCCTCACCACCGTTTCGCCCATCGCCACTCCTCTATCAGGCCCGAACCGAAGTTTTCAATAAAGACTTGCAACCGGAGGCCACCTCCGTATAGTATGTGGAGGCAGCCTCATCTTAGGTCCTCCGGAGACCGAAAGCAATGCCTGTGGGCAGCGAGGTTGTGCAGTCATCCAATTTCTGGAATTCGAAGCCTCTCATTCAAAAAAGGAGCCATTGTGCCTTTGACCTCTCACGCCCAAAAGCGAGCCTCAACTATCGCCTTAGCCATCATCGTTACGTGTCAGTTGATGGTCGTACTCGACGCTACCGTCGTCAACATCGCCCTCGTGCCCATCAAGCACTCCCTGCACTTCAGTTCGGCGGGACTCTCGTGGGTCATCGACGCCTACAGCCTGACCTTCGGAGGCCTCTTGCTCCTCGGTGGTCGAGCGGGCGACGTCTTCGGGCGACGTCGAATGCTCGTCATCGGACTCACGATTTTCACGGCCGCATCACTTCTGGGAGGAATGGCGACGACGTCGACGATGCTGCTCCTCACTCGCGCCGTCCAGGGAGTCGGCGCGGCACTGGCCGCTCCCAGCACACTGAGTTTGATCAGTGCCACCTTCGAAGAAGGTTCCGCTCGTAACAAGGCGTTGGGAATCTTCACCGCCGTCTCCGCTGGCGGCGGATCCCTTGGACTTATCTTGGGTGGCGCGTTGACGTCGTGGGTGTCGTGGCGATGGGTGATGTTCATCAACGTACCCATCGGCATCGCCATCATCCTCTTGGCCCCACGCTTCGTACCAGAGCCCCCGCGCAATGGTGGACGCCTCGACGTGGCGGGCGCGGCGTTGGTGACCGGTGGCCTCGGGAGCTTGATCTACGGCTTCATCCGTCTCGCTGAACACGGCAGCCGATCATTCACTCTTAGCTCTTTCGTGCTCAGTGTGGTGTTGCTGGTGTCCTTCGTGCACGTGGAGAAGCGGCGAACACAACCGCTCTTGCCCATGCGACTGTTGACGGACCGTCTACGTGGCCCGGCGTACTTCACGATGATGTTGGTGCCGGCGGTGATGTACGGCGTGTTCTTCTTCATCAGCCAGTATCTCGAAAGTGACCTGCACTTCAGCGCCATTGAAGCGGGATTCGCGTTCTTGCCCATGACGGGCCTGATCTTCGCGAGTTCTCGCATCACGCCGCGACTCGTCAGTCGATTCGGTGCTCGACCAATACTCCTGTTCGGACTGTTCACGCTCGGCGTGGCGACGCTCTGGATCTCGAAGGCCACGCCGTCCGAGGGCTATCTCGAGAGCCTGTTCGGACCGCTCGTGCTCTTCGGCATCGGGGCCGGTTCGTGCTTCTTGCCGCTCAGTGTCACGATTCTCGCGGGAGTCCCGCGCGCTGACGCTGGCGCCGCGTCCGGAATGCTCCAGACCATGCAACAGACCGGCGCCGCCGTCGGCGTCGCGGCCCTCTCCAGTATCGCGGCGGCCCACGGGCGATCCGACGCGCTCCTGACGGGCGCGGGCATTATCACCGTGGCACTCCTCGTCGCCTACTTCGCCATCCGACCGACGCGGAACATCGCCTCGAGCCCCGAGGAGACCGCCGAAGAGATGGTCGCGCTGGCGATGGTCGAATAGCCCGGCTTCCCCGGCCGTCCGCCGTAGCGTTGACGTCGTCATAGTGCAAAGCCCCTCCCGACTGGGAGGGGCTTTGTAACGAAATCCGATCCGCCCGATACCGTTATGAAGGCAATACGCGAGTCGCCCAAGTGTGTCTCGAGCGAAGGAGTGGCAATGAGCGAAAAATACGTGAAGGACCAGGAAGCAATCTCTCGATTGACTCCCCACCAATATTCTGTGACTCAAGAGAGCGCCACCGAACCGGCCTTTCGCAATGAGTTCTGGGACCACCACGAGGCGGGGCTCTACGTCGACATCGTGTCCGGTGAACCGCTTTTCACCTCGACCAAGAAATTCGACAGCGGATGCGGGTGGCCCAGTTTTACGGCACCGGTCGAGTCCGGGAACGTCGTTGAGCTGAAAGATCGCAGCTTTGGCATGACGAGGGTCGAAGTACGTTCAGCCAATGGTGACAGTCACCTGGGCCACCTGTTTGACGACGGCCCCAAGGAAGAGGGCGGCCTTCGCTACTGCATCAATTCCGCGGCGTTACGATTCATCCCGTACGACGAGCTCGACGCGTCGGGCTACGGCGACTACAAGCATCTCTTCGACACGGCCCCGAAGGAGGAGGCGTCACAATGACCAACGAAACCGAGACCGCGGTACTAGCCGGAGGCTGCTTCTGGGGAATGCAGGACCTCATCCGCAAGCGTCCGGGCATCGTCACGACGCGCGTCGGTTACTCCGGCGGCGACGTGGTGAACGCGACCTATCGTCACCACGAAGGTCACGCCGAAGCGATCGAGATCATCTTCGACCCTTCGACAATCTCGTATCGCGACATTCTCGCATTGTTCTTCCAGATCCACGACCCGACCACGAAGGATCGCCAGGGTAATGACGTCGGCACCAGTTATCGTTCGGCGATCTTCTACGTCAACGACGAACAGCGTCAGATCGCCGAGGACGTCATCGCCGACGTCGATGCGTCAGGCCTCTGGCCGGGCAAGGTCGTCACCGAAGTCACTCCGGCGGGAGCGTTCTGGGAAGCCGAACCGGAGCATCAGGACTACCTCGTGAACTACCCCAACGGCTACACCTGTCACTTCCCTCGACCGAACTGGGTCCTGCCTCATCGCAGTGACCGCGTGACTTCCTGAATCTTCGGAAGGTGCGGCACCAGGAGATGGGTACCGAGCCTGCATCGTTGAGATAGCGTCTTACCTTCAAAGAGTCAGAGTGCGACACCCAAACGCACGTTCACGGTGTCGCCAACACCGATACCTTCAGTTTTTCGGATCGCACTCTTTAGCGGCACCACATAGCGTCCATCCTTTGGGAAGAGCGATGTCGTCGATCTCGTGAATCCAATCGTCACCTCGACCGGAATCATTCCCCAGCCGTACGTGACGAGCGACGAAAGGGCTTCGAGCTCAGCGCTTTCTTCTTCGGGCACCGTCACGAAGTAATACGGCGATGGCCCCCGCCATTCCCACACCTCACCGCTGAAGTCCATTTCCACGTGGTCACCATATCTGTCGTCGTCTTCGCTGAACGGGCCGTCGGCCTAGGCTTCTATCAATGCTCTCGTGTGACGCACTGGTGTGCCCCGCCCATGGATTCGAATGTCTCGATCGTCAACTCCCCGAAAGTGCACTGCGACTCGAAGTTCGCAACGACCGTACAGGTCCAGCCGTCTCTACGCAACACAAATATGGAGGTTTTCAATGGGATTCGTGACCGGCGCACAGAATTTCGACGTCGTCAGCCTCGGTGACGTCGTCACCGACGAGTTCATCCGCCTACCCGAAGGCGCCGTACACGTTCGCGTCGACGATGACGGGCGATGGCTCGAGATTCCGCTGGGCACGAAGCTCGTCATCGAAGATGACTCATTGCCGGCTACCGGCGGCAGCGCCGCGAACGCGGCGGTGGCGATGGCGCGACTGGGGCTACGAGTGGGCCTGGCCAGTTATCTCGCCCACGATCAAATTGGGCTCGACATGCTCAGTGCGATGCGCGGCGAGGACGTCGACACGAGCCTCATACACGTCGATTCGCCGAGTCACACCGTTCGAAACTTTGTCCTCACACTGGGAGCCGAGCGGACCATCCTCGTGCGCCACGCCGACTTCAACTACAAGTGGAAGGGTTTCCGAGACTACGAAGTTCCAACCTGGCTGTACATCAACTCCCTCGGCCCCGACGCGCTGGCGTACCAAGACGAACTCGCCGACTGGTTGGACAGTTTCCCGAACGTACGACTGGCCTTCCAACCCGGCACCTTCCAGTTGGAGGCGGGTACCAAACGACTCGCTCGTCTTTACGCCAGAGCCGAATTGCTCCTCTGCAGCCGTGCCGCCGCCAATATCATCACTGGTACTTCCTCGAGCGACTCGAAGCACCTTCTCGATGATCTATTGAAGCTCGGAGCCAGCAACGTTGTGGTGTTCGACGAAAGCGATGGAGCCATTGCCGCGCACGACTCCGAACGACTACAAATCGATGCCTACGTCGACGCCTTTCCCCCAATTGACATCACGGGGGCCGGAGACGCCTTCGCCTCGACGATGGTTGCCGCCATCGTGAGTGGCCTTTCCTTACGCGAAGCCTTGCGGTGGCCTCCGATAAATGCAGCCACCACGTCGAGCCAATACGGGACACAGAGCGGTCTTCTGCGACACGACGACCTCATCCGTCACCTCGACGCCGCACCTGCCAATTTCGTCGCCCGCGACCTCTAGACCAAAACTCGTCCACGCCACCCGACGGGGCGAAACCGCATGCTGGACAACATGGTGACGATGGCGTTGATGTAGTCATCGCTCCTGGTCGGCATCGCGTATTAGCCCATAACTAGTGACGTTTGGCCCTACAACGTCCACTCGTAGTGGAACGAAACTGAACTCAACACGAGAAGAGCGATTTCGTGTCGGAGCGAAGGAGTTCAGATGACAATTCGTATTGCAATCAACGGTTTTGGGCGCACGGGACGATCCATGCTCCGATCGGCGCTCACCTTTCACCCCGAACTCGAAATCGTGGCGATCAACGACCTTGGCGCCCCCGCGGCGCTCGCTCGGTTGTTCGCACGAGACTCCGTACACGGTCGGTTCGCGGAGCCCGTGAACGTTGACGAGCAAGTGATGATCGTGGGCGAGCGCCGCATTCAGATGCTCGCCGAGGCCGATGCAAAAGCTCTGCCATGGAGCGAATTGGGCATTGACGTCGTTGTCGAATCGACGGGCAAGTACACCAAGCGCGAAAAGGCCACGAATCACCTCGAAGCGGGTGCGACGCGTGTGATTATCTCTGCCCCGGCGCAAGATCCCGACGCGACATTTGTCATGGGAATCAATGATGATCAGTTCGATCCGGAGAAGCACTTCATCATCTCGAACGCATCGTGCACGACGAACTGTTTGGCACCCCTCGTGAAAGTGCTCGACGAAGCCTTCGGCATCGAAGATGGTTTCATGACGACGGTGCACGCCTACACCGATGACCAGAACCTGGTCGACGCGCTCCACAAAGACCCTCGCCGGGCTCGGGGAGCGGCCATCAACATCGTTCCAACGACCACTGGCGCCGCACGAGCCACGGGGCTCGTGATGCCCAGCGTGGCGGGGCACCTTGACGGTCTCGCCCTGCGCGTTCCTATCCCCGACGTGTCGATCACCGACTTGGTCGCGACGCTGCGTGCGACGCCGAGCGTCGACGAGATAAATGACGCGTATCGCAGCGCCGCCGGCGTGGGGAGATTGGCGGGACTGCTCGAATATTCGGACGAACCCCTCGTATCCAGTGACATCGTCAACTCACCCGCCTCGTGCGTCTTCGATTCCGGCCTCACCATGGCTCAGGGCAACCTGGTGAAAGTTCTCGGATGGTACGACAACGAGACGGGTTACTCGAGCCGTTTGGCGGACCTGGCCTCGTTGGTCGGCTCCGCCGAGCGCAGATAGCGCGAGGCGGACTCGTGTTCCAGATCCGCTTCCATGGTCGGGGAGGACAGGGTGTCGTCACCGCCGCCGAGATGCTCTCGGTCGCCGCGTTCGACGAAGGTAAGTTCTCCCAAGCATTCCCTAGTTTTGGTTCGGAACGCACGGGTGCGCCCGTGGTTTCGTTTTGTCGCATCGACAATCGACCGATCCGCAGTCGCGAACCCGTAATAAAGCCCGATGCCCTGATAATCCAAGACGTGACGCTTCTTCATCAAGTGGATGTCTTTGCCGGGCTCTCGACCGAAGGCTACGTGCTGATCAACACCTCGAAGAGCTTCGACGAACTGGGACTCGGTGACTACTTGCGCACGTTCCACCGCGAGCGCCTCCTCACCTGCCCGGCGACCGAAATCGCCCTTGAGTACCTCGGGCGCCCGTTACCCAATGCCGTATTGCTCGGCGGTTTCGCCGCGCTCACCGGACAAGTCACTCTCGAGTCAATCACGACGGCCATTGGTGAACGATTCACGGGTGCCACCGGAGATCAAAACGTGGCCGCCGCCACGGCGGCCTACCAACTGGTCGCGAAGGCAGAAGAGGAGTTCGACCGTGCTACGACAAATTGAGGGTTCAAGAGGGGTTGCCGAAACCGTCGCGCGCTGTCGACCCGAGGTGGTCTGCGCGTATCCCATCTCCCCCCAGACGCACATAATCGAAGCGATTGGCGAGATGGTAAAGGCGGGACAGCTCTCGCCGTGCGAGTTCATCAACGTCGAGTCGGAGTTCGCGGCCATGTCGGTGTCGATCGGCGCGTCCGCGGCCGGCGCGAGGGCCTACACCGCGACGGCCAGCCAAGGGCTGCTGTTCATGATGGAGGCGGTCTACAACGCCGCCGGCCTCGGACTGCCAATCGTGATGACGCTGGCCAACCGTGCGATCGGAGCTCCCATCAATATTTGGAACGATCACAGCGACGCGATGGCCGCTCGCGACGCCGGCTGGATTCAGCTCTTCGCCGAGACCAACCAGGAGGCCGCGGACCTGCACGTTCTCGCGTTCCGCTTGGCCGAGGAACTCTCGCTACCGGTCATGGTCTGCATGGACGGCTTCATCCTGACGCACGCCGTCGAAGGCATCGACGTGCCCGATCAACGCGACGTCGACGCATTCCTGCCGAGCTACGAGCCACGTCAAGTGCTCGATCCCGCTCACCCAATCTCCATTGGCGCAATGGTGGGACCCGAAGCCTTCACCGAAGTTCGGTACCTCTCGCACCTGCGTCAACTTGATGCCCTCGATTTGATTCCCGTACTCGCGTCACAGTTCGCTTCAACGTTCGGTCGCGAAAGCGGCGGGCTAATCCACTCGTATGAGACGAACGACGCCACCACCATCGTCGTCGCGCTGGGTTCGGTTCTCGGCACGATCAAAGATGCCGTCGATCAGCGTCGTGCTCTGGGCGACCGGGTGGGGGTCGTTGGCATCACCACGTTTCGGCCGTTCCCCTTTGACGAAGTGCGACGCGCGCTCGCGAACGCCCAACGGGTGATCGTCATCGAAAAGGCCTTCAGCGTGGGCTACGGTGGTGTGCTCTCGGCCGACGTCGCCTCAGCCACGCACGACGCCACGATTTCGCTTCACTCCGTCGTCGCTGGTCTGGGTGGTCGCGCGATCACGCAGCATTCCCTTGAAGCAATCCTCGATGACGCTGTTCATGGTCGGCTAGATTCGGTCACCTTCTTGGACCTTGACCTCGACATCGTCGAGTCCGAGCGCGCCCGGATTGATACGCAGCGTCGAAGCGGGCCGTCCGCCGAGAACGTCCTCTCGGACCTCGGCACCGTCGCCTCCAGGATCGGATGATCATCATGACTCGACAACCCGTTCACTTTTATCAAGTCGGAAGTTTTGCCGTGGGCAATCGTCTGCTGGAAGTCAGTGATCGAACGGTCCAGTCCGATCCGCAACGATTCGATTCACTCGATTCCGGACATCGGGCGTGCCAGGGGTGCGGTGAGGCGCTCGGCGCACGCTACGCACTCGACGCGGCGATGCGCGCTACGGGTGGTCAACTCATCGCAGTGAACGCCACGGGATGTCTCGAGGTTTTCTCGACGCCCTACCCCGAGACGTCGTGGCGCATCGCCTGGCTTCACTCCCTGTTCGGGAACGCGCCGGCCGTCGCCACCGGCGTCGCGGCCGCCATGAAGGTCAAGGGCATGAACGACGTTCGCGTCGTCGCGCAGGCGGGCGACGGAGGGACCGTCGACATTGGATTCGGGTGCCTCTCGGGCATGTTCGAACGCAATGACGATGTCCTCTTCATCTGCTACGACAATGAGGCGTACATGAACACCGGCGTGCAGCGTTCAGGCGCCACGCCGCCAGCGGCGCGCACGGCGACCACCGAGGCGGTCGGACCCGAACCGGGCAACGTGTTCGGTCAGGGAAAGGACATGCCGCGTCTGGCCATGGCGCACGGCATCTCCTACGTCGCGACCGCGACGGTCGCAGACTTGCACGATCTGGAGAACAAGGTCGAACACGCAATGCAACTGCACGGCGCGCGTTACCTGCATATTCTCGTGCCCTGCCCGCTCGGTTGGGGATCGGCCTCGTGCGACACGATCAAGGTCGCTCGCCTCGCTCAGGAGACCGGTCTCTTCCCGGTATTCGAAGCCGAGAACGGTGTCGTCACCGGCGTCTCAAAGATCCGTCATCGCACGAGCGTCGAATCGTATCTCTCGATTCAGAAGCGCTTTCGCCATCTCTTCGCGGGATCCGGACGGCCCGACATCGTTGCTCGAATCCAAGCGATGGCTGATCAGAACATCGCGCTCTACGGACTCTTGGCCGAAGACGCGCCCGCCGAAATAACTCGAGAGGTGTCAGCATGACGGAACTTCCCTTCGCGATAACGCTCGAAGTCGGTTCGAGCCACGCCAATCGCACCGGTTCGTGGCGCGTCGAGCGACCGGTGTACATTGATCGACTCCCCCCGTGCAACGACGCGTGCCCCGCCGGGGAGAACATCCAACAGTGGCTCTACCACGCCGAGTCCGGTGCCTACGAGACCGCCTGGCGCCAGCTCGTGGTGGACAATCCATTTCCCGCCGTCATGGGTCGGATCTGCTACCACCCGTGTGAAACGGCGTGCAATCGCGTGCAAGTCGATGAGGCTGTTGGGATCAATGCCATCGAGCGGTTCCTCGGCGACCTCGCGATTGAACGCGGATGGGCGTTGCCCTCGCCCGGCGTTGACACCGGCAAGCGCGTGCTCGTCGTCGGCGCGGGACCGTCAGGTTTAAGCGTCGCCTACCATCTCCGGCAACTCGGCCACCAAGTCCACCTGGTTGACGCGAGCGAGAAACTCGGCGGCATGATGCGCTACGGCATCCCCGCGTACCGACTCCCTCGCGACGTGCTGGACGCCGAGATCAACCGCATCATCGATCTCGGCGTGGACGTGCGACTCAACCACACCGTGCACGACATCGAACGCGAGCGACGCGAGGGCGGCTTCGACGCCGTGTTCCTCGGCGTCGGCGCCCAGTTGGCTCGCCGCGTGGCGATCCCCTCGGGCGACTCCGCGCGAATTCTCGATGCCGTCTCCTATCTTCACCAAGTCGCCGACGACAACGTTCCCCTGCTCGGGCGCCGAGTCGTGGTCTACGGCGGCGGTGACACGGCGTTGGATGCGGCACGCACCGCTCGTCGTTTGGATGCGACCGACGCGGTCATTGTCTATCGCAGAAGCCGCGAACAGATGCCCGCCCATGACGTGGAACTCGAAGAGGCGCTCAAAGAGGGCATTACCGTGCGTTGGCTCTCGACCATCAGCAACTTCGAGGGTGACCACTTGACGATCGAGAAGATGCGCCTCAACGACGAAGGATTCCCCGTACCCACTGGTGAGTTCGAAGAACTGGGCGCGGACGCCGTCGTCCTCGCTTTGGGCCAGGACAGCGACCTCTCTCTTTTGGAACACGTCGCGGACATCGCCATTGACGATGGCGTCGTCGGCGTCTCGACTTCTATGAGCGCGACGAGCGACGGCGTCTTCGCCGGAGGCGACGCGGTGCCCTCAGAACGAACCGCGACGATTGCCATCGGCCACGGCAAGCGGGCCGCCCACGGTATCGACGCCTACCTCGCGGGTCATGAACTGCTCGACTCGCCACGACACGAATTGGCTACGTTCGATCACCTCAACACCTGGTACTACTCCGACGCGGAGCGTACGCGCCGTCCCGAACTTGAGATCGCTCGACGCCAGAACAATTTCGAAGAGATCGTCGGCGGTCTCAACGAGGAGAACGCCCTGTTCGAGGCCCGTCGCTGTCTTTCCTGTGGCAACTGCTTCGAATGTGACAACTGTTATGGGGTGTGTCCCGACAACGCGGTGATCAAACTTGGCGGGACTCAACGCTACGAGTTCAACTACGACTTCTGTAAGGGCTGCGGCATATGCGTGAGCGAATGCCCGTGCGGGGCCATTGAAATGGTTCCCGAGCAGATCTAGCGCACCCTTTTCTGCAGACGATGGGGATTCGACGCTCCGAAGCTTACCGTCACTACGATCTCCACCGACGAGCGTACGGAACGTGACAACGAGTAAAACGACGTCCGAACTGATCAGCCTCGAGTCGTTGAGCGCATCGCGCGAAACAGCGGACCTGGGCCATTTCGTCCGGGGGCCAGACGTGCCTTGCAGTCAACGACGAGCGCGCCGCTCGCGGTAACGACGACGGGGTTGAGGTCGAGTTCCACCAACTCGGGAACGAATTCAGCGACCTTCGCAATCGACTCGAGCACCGAGATGAGAGCGTCTCGATCGACCTTAGCCGAGCCGCGATAGCCGTCGAGCAATGGCGCGGCCCGAAGCGACCGAACCATTGCCTCGGCGGTCCCCGGGTTGAACGGCGGAACGGCGAATGCGTGATCACCGAGCAAATCAGTCATCACGCCGCCCAGTCCGGCCATCACGACAGGGCCGAAATCGGGATCGACGGCGATTCCGATAATTGCCTCAACCCCAGTTGGCGTCATTGGTTGGAGCACGGCTCCACCCATGTGCTCACCCAGCCGATTGGACATCGCCGCATACGCTTCGCGGACAGCTTCGGCACTCGCGAGTCCCAGGACAACACCCCCGACGTCCGATTTGTGAACGAGTGAACCGGAACGTGCCTTCAGCACGACCGGGAAACCAATTTCCTCGGCGACCGCGACGGCCTCTTCGGCACTGTTCGCGGCTCGAGTGGCCAGCACCGGCACGCCACAGGCTTCGAGTAATGCCGCCGCGTCCTCGAGTTCGAGCCAGCCCCCCTCGGGGTTGCTCTCCAGTCGCGACGCCACAATGGCGCGGACCTTGGTGTCATCGGCGAGCTGTCCGACGTCGTCGCTCGAAGAAGAATCGTTCAGACGCCACTCGGCGTAGCGACAGACGTGATTGAGAGCGGCGGCGGCCCGTTCGGGCGAAGGAAGCTCGCCGACCAATGAGACGCCGTAGGACACACTCACCGTTGACGCACCAAGAAGACACGCAACGACCGGCTTATCGTGCTTCTTGGCCACCTGGGCGATGGCCGCTCGCGCGTCGCGCGTGGTTAGGGCGACCACTTCGGTGACCACCACGATCACGGCGTCAATAGAAGGATCGTCGAGGACGATTTCGAGCGCTTTTTCGAGGCTCGCGGCGGTACCGTCTGCGGTGAGATCGACCGGATTCGTGAAGGCCGCCGCGGCGACGAGGGCATCTTTCAATTGCGCCGTGGTCGGCTCATCCAACTCTGGTACCACGAGTCCGCCCGCCTCACACGCGTCGGCCGCGAGGATCAACGGACCACCGGAGTTCCCCACGAGCGCGATGCGTCGACCCCTGGGGAGTCGTCCGGTCAACAAGATCTCCGACACGTCCAACAACTCCTCGAAGCGATCGACTTTGATCACCCCGGCGCTCTGTAACAATGCGGTCACCGTGATGTCGGGCGACGCCGCAGCCGCCGTGTGCGATCGAGCACCCCGAACTCCAGCCGTGGTCCTACCGGCCTTCAGCGCGACGATTGGTTTGCGCGCGCCGACGCGGCGGGCGATTCGCGCGAACTTCCGGGGATTGCCGAGCGACTCTAGATAGAGCGCGATGACCGAGGTCCGCTCGTCGCGTTCAAAGTAGCAGAGCAGGTCGTTCGAACTCACGTCGAGCTTGTTGCCAACCGAGACGAAACTGGACAATCCCAGACCGGCGGCACTGGCCTGTTCGGCGAGAACGATGCCCACCGCACCGGACTGTGACACGAGAGCGAGGTGACCCGGCAACGGATCAAGGCCGGTAAACGTGGCGTTCATTCGCACTTGTGGGTCAGTGTTCACGAGACCGAGGCAGTTGGGTCCGACGATGCGCATCCCGTGTCGCCGGGCAACCTTGAGCAATTCAGTCTCGGCCTGCGCTCCCGAACGACCGGTTTCAGCGAACCCGGCGGTAATAACGGTCACCGCTCGCACACCTACCGAGGCGGCCTCTTCGAGGACGCCCGCCACACGATTGGCCGGCACCGCGATGATGGCGAGGTCGATGGTCTCGGGGATCAACGAAAGGGTCGCGAAGGCCTTCACGCCGCATATGGAACGTGCCGAAGGGTTCACCGGATAGACGGTCCCTGAGAAATCGCCAGCGAGAATCGAGCGAACGACCTCATGACCCGCGCTTCCGCGCGTCCGTCCCGCCCCAACGACCGCGACGGTTTTCGGACGCAATATTGCCGAAGTACTCGCGACTTCGGCGTTGGCCTCTCGCTCATCGCACAGCTCTCGGTATTTGGCCGTCGGGCGCAGGTCGATTTCGATCCGCACCGTTCCTTCTTGGTTGACGTTCGTCGAACGAAGTCCCGTTGACGTCAAGATATTGAGCATGTTTGCGTTCTGCTCCAACACGGCCGCCACGAAGCGTTGTACTCCCATCGCGTACGCGTAGGCCACCAAACTCTCGAAGAGCAGTGTGGCGATTCCACGGTGCTGGAACGAGTCATCAACGACGAAGGCGATCTGCGCCTCGGACTCGCTCTTACTCAAGCGATCAAAACTCGCGAACGCGACCACACGGTCCTCTGCCAGTACCACGAACGCCATGCGTTCTCGGTAATCCACCGTCGTGAAATGGGACATCTCGCTCGCCATGAGTGACGGATGTGTGGCGTAAATTCGCGGTGGTGCTCCAGGTTGAGGATGCACGTGCAGGCCGACGAGCGCCTTCGCGTCACCCGGTTTCACCGGTCGCACGAGCACCGCCTGGCCGTCAGCCAAGAGTCCGTCGAACTCCCAGGACGTGGGATAACCGGCAGGTTCGGCGGTCTCTATTTCTCGAGTGCTCACATCGTTCATCGCGACCTCTTCCCTACGAATATTTTCACCTGTCGCAATCGAGTGTCACTAGGGTCCAAGGGCTCACTTTTTCGACCTTTTCTTCAGTGTTCGTCGCGCAGGACCTTCGCCTCTAGCAACCGGACGCCCTTTTCACGACACTCTTAATAAAGGCGGCTCTGAGAGGAGTGCGATGCGTATAGGCCTGTTGACTGGTGGAGGTGACTGCGCGGGTCTCAACGCGGCGATTCGCGCCGCGGTGCGCGCGGGTTCGTCCTACGGTGATGATTTCGTTGGGTTCCATCACGGATGGCGCGGTGTCGTCGAGGACGAATCCTCCTCCCTGACGACGACCGATACGAAGGGCATCTTGCAAAGCGGAGGGACCATACTGCGCACCGCTGGTTTCCACCCCCACGAACACGAAGGTGGTGTCGCCGCGGTCCTACGCACGGTAGAGCGTCACCAACTTGACGCACTCATTGTCATTGGCGGTGACGGCACACTCAACTCGGCCAACCACCTGGCCGAACTTGGTGTGCCCATCGTGGGCATCGCGAAGACGATCGACAACGACGTCGAGGGCACCAGTCACTGCATTGGATTCGACACCGCCGTCGCGACCGCCGTCGAGGCCGTCGACCGGCTCCAAACGACCGGCGAAAGCCACGACCGACTGATGGTCGTCGAGGTGATGGGTAGAACGGTCGGATGGCTCGCGGTCTGCACGGGAATCGCCGGCGGCGCCGACGCGCTCTGTCTCCCCGAGTTGCCGACCGATTTTGACGAACTCGCTAAAGCCGTCATGCGCCACCACGACGCCGGATCGACCTCGTCGGTGGTCGTCGTCGCCGAAGGCGCCCTCGGCGGAGCGTTCCTGGGCTCACCCGAGGGATCGGCCGGTTCAATGGTCTCGAGAGAGCTCACGCAACGTACCGGATACGAGACACGTCTTACCGTGCTCGGTCACGTCCAACGGGGCGGTCCTCCGACGGCGTCGGATCGTCTTCTCGCAACTCGTTGTGGTGTAACCGCCGTTGAAGCGGTCCATGCTCACCGGTTCGCCACGCTGGTCGCCATCTGTGACAACAGCGCGGACCTCGTACCACTCGAGGTGGTGGCCAGCGGGGCACGGCCCGTGCCCGAGCCGCTCCTGCGGGTGGCACGGACGATGACCGCGTGGTGAGAAACTCACCTCACGATTAACCGTCGACGTTCCACCGGCCGCGGCGACGTCAGACGGACGCCCCGACGGGTTGTCGCAGAGCGGCTTCGATGTCTAGGACTTGTTGCGTCGTCTTCAAGACCGTGTCCGGGTTGAGACTCATCGAATCTATGCCCAACCTGACGAGGTACTCCGCCATCTCGGGATAGTCCGAAGGGGCCTGACCGCACAGTCCCGAGTGAATGCCGTTACGTCGACAGCCCTCCACCGCGAGGCGAATCATCTCCATCACGCCTTCGTCGCGTTCGTCGTAGTCAAAGGCGACAATTTCGCTGTCCCGATCGACGCCCAGCGTCAATTGGGTGAGGTCGTTGGAGCCGATGGAGAAGCCGTCGAAGTGCTGCGCGAAACGGTCGATGAGGATGACGTTGTTCGGGATCTCGCACATGGCGTAGACCAGCAGTCCATTCTCTCCGCGACGCAGCCCCAGTTCGGCCATCCGAGCCAAGACCATTTCGGCCTCGGTGACCCTACGAACGAAAGGAATCATGAGGACCACGTTCGTGAGGCCCATCTCGTTTCGGACCCGCAACATCGCTTGGCACTCCAGCGCGAAACCTTCTTCGTAGGCGGGGTGCGCGTAGCGCGACGCCCCGCGGAAACCGATCATCGGATTGTTCTCAGTGGGTTCGAAGTCGCTTCCACCCAAGAGGCTCGCGTACTCGTTCGACTTGAAGTCCGACATGCGAACGACGACCGGCCTCGGCCAGAACGCCGCGGCGATGGTGCCAATCCCCTCGGACAGGCGCTCGACGAAGAAGTGCTCACCATCGGGGTAGTTCCTCGTCAACTCGGCGAGTTCGGCCCGGACCTGCGGGTCGCTTACCTTCTCGGGGTGCAGCAGAGCCAAGGGATGAGCCCGGATCGATTCGCTGATGATGAATTCCATACGTGCGAGCCCCACGCCGTCGTTCGGAAGGAACGACGTCTTGAAGGCGAGATCGGGATTACCGAGGTTGATCATGATCTTGGTGTGGGGTCGGGCAAGATCGCCGACGTCGCTGCGATCGACGTGGAATCCCACTTCGCCGCGATAGACCCGACCGCTGTCGCCCTCAGCACACGAGACCGTTACGACCTCTCCACTCTTAATGGTCGAGGTCGCGTCGCCGGTGCCCACGACCGCTGGCACGCCGAGTTCTCGCGCGATGATTGCCGCGTGGCAGGTCCGGCCACCTCGGTTGGTGACGATGGCCGCGGCCGTCTTCATTACCGGTTCCCAGTCCGGGGTCGTCGAATCAGCGATGAGGACTTCGCCCGGTTGGAACTCCGAAAGGTGCGCCACGCTGTCGATGACTCGGGCTCGCCCCGTCGCGATCTTCTCTCCTACGGATCGGCCCTCAATCACGATTTCGCCGCCGCCGTCGAGCACGTAGGTCTCGAACAGTGACGCCTGTCGTTGGGAGGCCACGGTCTCAGGCCGAGCCTGGACGATATAAAGCTTGCCGTCGAGCCCGTCCTTGGCCCACTCCATGTCCATCGGTCGTCCGTAGTGCGCTTCAATCGCGACCGCGTTATCGGCGAGTTCGAGAACCTCTTCGTCGCTGAGACAGAAGCGTGCCCGATCGGCCTTCGGCGTGGGGATATTGCGAACCGTTGTCTTCGTCCCGCCCTCGGCGAAGACCATCTTCACTCCTTTGTCGCCGAGTAGCCGGCGCAGCACGGCCCGGTGTCCGGACGCGAGCGTGGGCTTGTGGACGTAGAACTCGTCAGGGTCAACGGCGCCCTGGACCACGTTCTCACCCAAGCCGTAGGCGCCGGTGATGAACACGACATCTCGAAAGCCCGACTCGGTGTCGAGTGAGAACATCACGCCCGATGACGCGAGGTCGGAACGCACCATCTTCATGACACCGATCGACAGGGCGACCTTGTAGTGATCGAACCCCTGGTCGATACGGTAGTGAATCGAGCGATCCGTGAACAGGCTCGCGAAGCAGCGCTTACATGCGTCAAGCAAACTCTCTTCGCCATGAACATTGAGGAAGGTCTCTTGTTGACCGGCGAAACTGGCGGTCGGCAGGTCTTCGGCGGTCGCCGACGATCGAACGGCGAAACTGACGTCCTCGCCGTATTCGTTGCTGAGACGCCGGTACGCGACGAGAATCTCCGCCGCTAAGTCATCGGGGATCTCCGCGCCCAGCACGATCTCACGAGCTCGCTTGGCCCGCCGAGCCAGGTCCTTCACGTCGCTCGCCACAAGACCATCGAGCGCCTCGTGGAGCGCAGCGACGGCGCCACTCCCTTCGAGCAGGTATCGGTAGGCGTCGGCGGTGATCGCAAATCCGTTCGGCACGCGTACGCCCTGGGTCGAGAGCTTTTGGTACATCTCGCCGAGAGAGGCGTTCTTGCCTCCCACTGAGGGAACGTCCTCGATACCAAATTCATCGAAAAATCGCACATACTTGGACTTGCTCATCGTCACATCTCCTTTTTCTCGGAGATCGACACTGTGGCGAATGTTCTGGACATCTGTCGGCCTCCGTCCGCGAGGTACCTACAAGAGCAATCATCGCCAACCTTCCATTGGCGCGCTAGGGCCGAAAGTCACTCAGGCGAGCACGTGAACTGCGCCCGGGTGAATTGCGATGACCCTGATCGCAGGGTGTGGGAACGAACGGTCACGTGGCGTGTCTCTCTGGACCGCGAGGACATAGCTACCTGATATCGGACGAGGCATTTGAACACCGAGCGAGCGCCGGTCGTCTCGCTGGGAACTGAACTGAGCTGTGCTTACGCGCGTGCGAACGCCGCGATGTCTTCTGCCGTGCTGTGGCTGATGTCGGGGCACACGGGCGGGAAGATCTCGATACCGTGGCTGGTTCCAAGCACCGTGCGACCACGAGCAGCCACGCCTGAAGAAAGCAGCAATCGGTAAAAAGCGATTCCCTCATCGCGAAGGGGGTCGCACTCATTCACGCTGATTACCGTCGGTGGGAAACCGCTCACGTCTTGCTTGGTCGCAAAACCGGGCCACGCCAACGGGTCGCCAGCCTCAAAGGCCTCGATGCCGTAGCCCATCGCTCCGCGGTTGTCGTGCAAGTTCAGGAGGATTCCGTTGTTCTCGACGGTCGATGGATAGCGGTCGTCGGGCCATCGCCCGGCGATATAGGGACAAAGGGCGTAGAGCCCCTTCACGAGAGCGAGATCACCGTCGCGCTTCAACTTGAGACCGGTGGCGAGGGTCAGATTCCCACCACCGCTCTCACCGCCGACGATGATCCGCGCTGGATCGATTCCGTATTTCGACGCGTTCGCCACGGTCCACTTGAGCCCCGAGACACAGTCGTTCAATCCCGCCGGATACGGTGCCACTTCGGGTACCTCCGATGGAACCACCGAGTTACGGAATTCGACCATCACCACGACGACGCCCTTGGACGCGATGATTCTCCCCCAAGCCCGGTAGTTGCCCAAGAAACTCGACAGCGAAGCCATCCCGCCGCCATGGATGTAGTAGACGCAGGCCAACGTCTCGGCGTTGTCCGGACGAATAATTTGCAATTTGATCGTATTGCCGTCCGGCGAGGACACAATGTCCTCGTTCGCGAATCGCAGACCTTGCGTCGGCGCCACGTCTTCGCTGTCGCCCATGTTCATGAAGCCGGCGACCATCTCATTTGCCGCCACGCCCTCGGGTGACGCGGCTTCGACCAACATCTGTTCACGGCTCTGGGCGTCGGTTGCTTCGATGCCCGGCAGCAAGCTGAGCATGGCCTTGATGCGCGGATCAAGTCGTTTATCTGATTCCAGGTCGTACCGCACAACGCCTCCTCTTGTCACACTGAGGCAAGACTAACTTTTGGCGCCGAGGGATGTCGAACGAAATCCAGTTCCGTACGAACTGACGTGTTCAGGCATAACCTCGGGTGAAGGTGAAGGGTCGATATGAGGTCGTCGAAGAGGTGGACCATTTGGGTCAGCGCCGCCATCGTGGCCGTCGTGTCCTACGGAATCGTCTACGCGGTGATTTCCCACTCGAACACTCCCGCCGGGGCTCCCGACTCATACCACGCCTGTCGGGCGTCACAGATACGTGTGACGTCCGGCCCCACCTTGTTCAATACTTCCTACGACAATCTCGACGAACACTTGAAATTCAAAGCGTTCGCGAATGAAGCCGTGCCGGTCTACTTCTTCAACAAGGGCGCCGACTGCCATCTCTTGATGGGTGCACCGACCATTCGGGCGGCGAGGAAAATTCCTGTCACCGATTCTTCATCGACCACTAACTTGTCGTTTCCTTTTACGGCCAACGAGCGCCGTTTACTGATCGTGCACGATGAAAAGATCGAAGCCCTCTTCGTGGTGATCAAGCCGAGCGCCGTGCTCGGGCATCCCTGTGATCCGTCGGCTACGTCCGGAGTGTTCGTCGGCGGTTACGCCACGCCCATCTCCTCGTCCCACTTCATTCGACGCAACCTCCATTACGTCTGCTTCGATTCGGGCGTGGGCCACCTCGTGGAGAACACTGGGACGGCCTGGATCTCGTGGCACTGAGCTGAGTGAACGCGCGCGGTATTAAGAAGTCTGAACGAGCGGCCTACACGAGTTACTGAGAGGCAATCACGAGCGGCGGCGCATAAAGCGCACGACAACTGCCAGCGCGACAGCGCCGATGACCAAAGGTTTCACGACACGACGCGCCAGTGAACCCCCGGCGATATTGACGAGATCAACGGGCACCGCCGGTGCCGAGTTGATCAGACGGAATTCGCTGGAGGAAGCTTGCGAACCATCGGGAACTCCAGCTGAAGCGACCTGTTCACCATTGTTTTCGGAGTCGTCGGGCGGCACGCCGTTAGTAGCCACTTTTGATTTCGAGGCACTCGTCGGATGAGTGTCCGCGTCACTGGCGACCGCGCCCGATGGGGACTCTTCGTTCTTCGGGCCGTGCTCGTCCTCTTGCACCAACACCGTCGACTCGAGATTGGCCACGAACTGATCGAGCAGCTTGGCCGAGACGTCAGCGAGCACACCGCGACCAAATTGCGCCACCTTGCCGGTGATAGTGAGGTCGGTCGCCACGACAACCCTCGTACCGGTTGGGGTGGGTACCAGCGTCGCCGTGATCTCGGCTGCGACGTTGCCCTGCCCGCGCGTTTCACGCCCTTCCGCCTTCAGTACCGCAAGGTGCGCCGAATGGTCAAGCTCACTGATGCGGATGATTCCGTCGTACGACGTGGTGATCGGTCCAACCTTGACCTTGACGGATCCGCGATACTCGTCGCCTTGCACTTCGCGCAGTTGCGCGCCGGGCATGCACGGAGCGATGCGCTCGAGGTCGGTCAGGACGGCCCACGCGCGCTCGACGGGCACGGCCACTTCGAATTCATTGCTCAGTTCCATGGTCTCCACTCCATCGTTGCAGGTCTTGAGGGGTGTCGATATCGGTCGGCTCCCCGAGGCAGGCCACTTCTCGTGCGAGTTCGGGACGTCGGCGAACCAGCGCGCGTGCGCCCTCGTCCCCGTCCGAAGGCAGCAACGACCAGATTTCGGCGTCGAGGCGCACCGGGTGGGCGCGCTTCCCCCGGTAGGTCGCGAAGACGATGGGGCCGAGTGGAGCGTCAGCCACCGCGCGCCAGGCTTCTGCGCTCAGTCCCGGCATGTCGCCGAGACCGATGACCGCGCTCTGGTGACCCCGTGAAGCGCACCACGCGAGACCCATCCGAAGCGACGTCGCCTGGCCCCTCGTCCACTCATCGTTCTGCAGCAGCGTGACCGACTCGGGGAGGATGGCCTTCAGATCGGCGGCGCCGGCGACGACCACCACCTCGTCGAGTCGGGCGTCGATCGCGGGCGCGAGCGCCCAGGTCACGAGCGCGCGGCCCTCCACCACTCTTAGGAGTTTCTCGCCGGGTCTCGCCGCGAGGTCCCCACGATTGAAGCGGCTACCGCCCCCGGCGGCCAGGATCACTGCGGCGACGGACATCGATGCAGCCTAACGAGCAGTTCCATGTCAATGCTCCACCTTGGGAACCGACGGACACCGGCCACGAATCAGCGGCAATCGCGTCACCGCGGTCTAATGGATCGGGCCCGTTCCGTCACGCAACGGCGCCATCGCGCGCTGCGCTCGACCGCTGCGCACGGCGATGATCTCGGCGCAGATCGACACCGCCGTCTCTTCGGGCGTGCGCGCGCCGACGTCTAGGCCGATCGGGCTCATGAGACGCGCGCGAAGTTCGCCCTCGTCCGCGCCCGCCTCCAGCAACCGCTCCCATCGCTGGGCGTGCGTGCGGCGCGAACCCATCGCACCGATGTAGCCCACGCCGGTCGAGAGCGCGCCGAGGATGGCCGGCACGTCAAATTTGGTGTCGTGCGTCAACACGCACACCGCGTCGCGAGGACCAAGCGACGATCCCACCTGCTCCAGGTAGCGGTCCGGCCAGTCCACCACGACCTCGTCGGCACTGGGAAAACGAGCGGGCGTGGCGAACACGGCTCGCGCGTCACAGACCGTCACCACGAAGCCGAGCACCCTGGCGATCTCGACGAGCGCCCTCGTGAAATCAACGGCCCCAAAGACGATCAACTTCGGCGGCGAGACGAAGGACTCGACGAACACTTCGATGTCCTCGCGGCGCGCCTCGCCGTGCGGGCCGTAGTGGCGGGTTCCCGAGACCCCGCGCTCGAGCATGGCCACGGCGTCACGGGCGACGACGCGGTCCAGTTCGGGGTCACCCAAAGTGCCCAACGTCGCGACTTGCGAACGAACCAGGAGTTTCGCCGCGAGCGCGGTCGAAGCGCCAGCGGCGTCGGCGACGCCCGTCACCGAGACAAGCCCGACCGGCGTTCGAGAAAGAATCGAGCCGCGAAGCTCCCGGTAGATCTCCCCGCTCACCAGTCGAGTGGCTCCACCAAAAGGTGCACCGTGCCTCCGCAGGTCAGTCCGACCGCGAAGGCCTGGTCGTCGGAGTAGCCGAACGTGCACCGTCGGGCCACGCCACTCGCCAACACCTCGAGCGCCTCGGTGACGACCGCCCCCTCGACGCAACCACCGGAAACCGACCCGGCCACTTCGCCGTCCTCGTTGACGGCCATCGCCGCTCCGGGTTCGCGCGGACCCGACTCCTCGATCCCGATGACCCGGGCGATCGCCACTCGCTTGCCGTCGGCGAGCCACGCGTCGATGGCGGACAGGATCTCCTTCATCGCGAAATCACCTGTGCGAGCTCGTCCAATGCTTCGAGCGAGTTCCCCGATAGAAACTCATCCGTGAAGGGCAGCGCCGCCGCCATGCCGCGTACGAGTGGCTCGTAGCCAAGCGAGGCCTTGAGCGGATTGACCCAGATCACCCGGTGGGCCACGTATGCGAGTCGCGCCATCTGCGCAGCGAGCACCGACGTGTCGCCCCGGTCCCAGCCGTCCGAGATCAACACGACGATCGCGCCGCGCGCGATTCCTCCGAGGCCCCACGACTCATTGAACTGATACAGGCACTCACCCAGGCGCGTACCTCCTTCGAGGTCGGGTGCCGCTGACGCCACGCGCGCCAATGCCGCGTCGGGATCTCGCCACGACAGTTGTCGAGTGACACGCGTGCACCGGGTGCCCAGGGTGAAGGCTTCGACCCTTCGTTGCGCGATGATCGTCGCGTGCGCGAATCGCAGCATCGTCCGGGCGTAGGAACCCATGGAGCCGGACACGTCGAGGAGGAGGACCACCCTTCGCTCTCGAGCGCCGCGCACCCGTCGCATGAGACGCGCCGGATCACCGCCGCTCGTCAGCGCCCTCTGGAGCGTGCGGCGCACGTCGAGCACACCGCGACTCGAATCGCGGGCCGCTTCGAGTCGTCGGCCACGGCGCATCGGCGCTCGCAGTCGCAGTCTCGCGATGAGCCGTCCCGCCTCGGCGAGTTCGTCTTCGGAGTACAGGGCGAAATCCTTGGTGCGCAGGACCTCGACCGCGCTGTAGGCCACGGACAGCGGTGGACGCTCTTGCTCGGGGCCCTCGGGCGAGTCTCGATTCGTTTCGTCCTCGTCATTCACCGCCGATCGCCGCGCCACCGGAACCGGCGGCACCGTCGTCAGTCGTCCGCGCGGGAAGATCGGCGCGGCGTGACCGAAGTAGGCCCTGAAGGTTTCGGCGTACGGCTCGGCGTCTTCCGCGCGTCGACAAAAGCACGCGTGGCCGGCCCAAAAGACGTGCTCCGGTCGCTCGGTCCCGAGTAACGCCAGGGCCTCGGCGAAGTCAATGGACGCGCTCGGCGCGACGTCGAGCCCCGACGCGCGCAGTGATCGCGAGAACCCGGTCGCGAGCGCGGCCAGGTCGTTGGTGACGGTGGCGCTCACGTGCCGTACTTTAGGGCCCCGCTGACCAGATCGGCGAGTCCGGACGCGCGCACTCGCTCGGCGTCCTCGCGGTACTTGATCACGGTGCCGAGGGTGCGCTCCACCGTTCGCTCGTCGAGATGGCTGGAGCCCAGCACGCTGATCGACTTGGCCCAGTCGATCGTCTCAGCGACACCGGGCGGCTTGTAGAGATCACGCCGGCGGAGTTCCGCGACGACGGCGGACACCTCACGAGCGATCGGTTCGGTGGCCTCGGGCACGCGAAGGCGCACGATCGCGACCTCGCGCTCGAAACTCGGGTAATCCACCCAGTGGTAGAGACAACGGCGCTTGAGTGCGTCGTGCACGTCGCGGGTGCGGTTCGACGTCAAGATCACCACTGGCGGACGCTGCGCTCGGAACGTGCCGAGTTCGGGAACGGTCACCGTGAAGTCCGAGAGGATCTCCAAAAGATAGGCCTCGAATTCGTCGTCGGCCCGATCGATCTCGTCGATCAACAAGATCGGCACCGGCCCATCGTCGGCCGCGCCCGCTATCGCGCGTAGCAACGGTCGGCGCACCAGGTACTCCTCGGAATAGAGCGAGTGTTCGAGTTCGGCCGGGCGATCGGTGCCGGCCCCGGTCATCTCCGCCGCGCGAAGGTGCAGTAGTTGGCGCGCGTAGTCCCATTCGTACACCGCCTGGGAGGCGTCAATGCCGTCGTAGCACTGCAGGCGCACGAGCTCTCCCCCGCTCCAACGCGCGAGGACGTGGGCGACCTCGGTCTTGCCCGACCCCGCTTCACCTTCGAGCAAGAGGGGGCGGCCCATGCGCAGGGCTAAGAACAGCGAGGTCGCGAGCGAGTCGTCGGCCAAATAGCCGTGCTCGGCCAATATCTCGGACATCTGTTCGGGAGAGTCGACGGGCAAAGGCGCTGTGGCGATCAGACGCCTGCCTTCTCGAGCGCGCGGCGAACGAGCACTCGGGCCACGTGCTGACGGTACGCGACCGAACCGTTGAAATCAGCCGAAGGTTCGGTACCCTCGGCCGCGAACGCCGCAGCCTCGGCCGCGTTCGATCCCGCGACGACGGCTGCCTCGACGGCGCTCGAGCGAAGCGGCACCGGTCCCAGGTTGATCAACCCCACGCCGACGCCGCTTCGCGAACGAACCGCCACAGCACCGACGATCGCCCAGTCCTGTGCGCGCTTGGTCAACTTCTCGAATCCCCAGCGAGCGTCCAGCGGTCGCGGCACTCGGATTTCGACCAGCAGTTCATCCGACCTCAGCGCCACCTCGAAGAAACTGACGAAAAAATCCTGGGCGTCGATCTCTCGCCGTCCGTTCGGACCCTGCGCGACGAACGTGGCGCCGAGCGCCAACAACACGGCCGCCAGGTCCGAGGCCGGATCGCCGTGGCAGATCGATCCTCCGATCGTGCCGCGGTGTCGCACCTGCAGGTCGCCGATCTGGCCAGCCACGTGGGCGAGCAGGGGAACGCTCGAGAGCGTGACGGGGCTCGTGGCGATGTCGTGATGACGGGTGAGGGCGCCGAGCGCGATGACGTCCTCCTCCTCAGTCACGTAGCTGAGTTCGCGTAGGCGCCCGATGTCCACGAGCAGCGCCGGCTGGGCCAAGCGGAGTTTCATGAGCGGCAGGAGGGAGTGGCCCCCCGCCAAGAGCTTGGCGTCGTCGCCGTGCTCACCGAGTAGTCCGATTACTTCGTCGACCGAACCGGCGCGCACGTAGTCAAAGGTGGCCGGGATCATTGGCGCATCTCCAGAGCCTGACTGGCGGCGAGGGCCGCCGCCACGATGTTGTGATAGCCGGTGCAGCGACAGAGGTTTCCCTCGAGGCCAAGGCGGATGTACTCCTCGGTCGGATCGGGGTTCTCCGCCAGCAGCGAAGTGATCGCCATCACCATTCCCGGCGTGCAGTAGCCGCACTGCAACCCGTGGCACTCCTGGAAGGCCTGCTGGACCGGGTGCATCCGCCCGTCCTCCAGGGCCAATCCCTCGATCGTCGTGACCTCCTCGCCCGCGACCTGCGCGGCGAGCACCGTGCACGACTTCACCGACTCGCCGTTGAGCAGCACCGTGCACGCACCACACGAGGTGGTGTCGCAACCGACGTTGGTGCCCTTCAGCCCGACCGCGTCGCGCAGGTAGTACACGAGCAGCGTTCGCGCTTCCACGTCGTGGGACTCCGCCGTCCCGTTCACCGTGATATCGATCTGCATCTCAGCGTCCCCCTTTGGCAGTGCCGTGGCCGGTCACCGCATCGTTGATCGCGCTCCACACTCGTACTGGCGTCGTCGGCATATCAATATGGCGCACCCCGAGGTGCGCCACCGCGTCACAGACCGCGTTGTGCACGGCGGGTGTCGATCCGATCGTCCCGGACTCGCCGATTCCCTTGGCGCCCAGGGCGTTCACCGGGGTCGGGGTCTCAGTGAATCGGGTCTCGTAGCTCGGCAGTTCGGCGGCCGAGATGAACGAGTAGTCGGCCAGGGTCGACGTCAGCGGATTGCCGTCGAGGTCATAGACCACCTCTTCGAGCAGAGCCTGTGCGACTCCCTGGGCGATACCCCCGTGCACCTGGCCTTCGGCGAGGAGCGGGCTGATAATCCGTCCGGCGTCGTCCACCGCGATGTGTCGCAGCACATTCACCTTGCCGGTCTCGGTGTCGACTTCGACGACCGAGATGTGGGTACCGAAGGGATACGTCGGACCGGGCGAGGCGAGATCCACCTCAGCGAAGAGCGCAGTGCCGTCCTTCGCCGCCGCCTCGGCGAGCTCGGCCCAACTACGCGACAGCGCCGGCGTACCCACCACGTGGAAGCGCCCGTTCGCCTTGTCGAGCACGATGTCGTCGCGGTCCGCTTCGAAGAGGTCGGCCGCGAGGTCCTTCGCCTTCTCGACGACGTCCACGGCGGCCTGATTGACCGCAGCGCCGCCCACCTGCAACGATCGCGAGCCCATCGTGCCGGCGCCTCGCGGCACGACGTCGGTGTCACCGTGGATGACTTCGATGTCCTCGATCGCCACGCCGAGTTGCTCGGCAACGAGCATCGACCACGCGGTCACGTGCCCTTGACCGTGCGGCGAGGTTCCCGTGCGCACGATCACCTTGCCGTCCGGTCGAACTTCGACGGCGCCGAACTCACCATCGGGCAGTCCGTTCGTGATCTCCACGTAGCACGACAGCCCGATGCCGAGCTGACGAACGTCGCCCGCGGTGCGCCGACGGACCTGCTCTGCGCGCAAGTCGTCGTAGCCCGCCACTTCGAGCGCCAGATCGAGTGCGCGGTGGTAGTCACCGACGTCGTAGACCGTGTCCACGGGTGTCGTGTAGGGAAAGTCGTCCTTCTCGATCAGATTGCGACGGCGCAACTCCGCGGGGTCCATGTCGATTTCGCGCGCGAACAGGTCCATGATCCGCTCGATGGCGGCCGTGGCCTCGGGGCGGCCGGCCCCGCGATACGCCGTGGTCGGCGTCGAATTGGTGACCACCGAATAGCTCGCGCACTCGGCCCGGGGAATCTTGTACGGCCCCGAGGTCATCATGCGCGTCATGAACGGAAGCACCGCACCAAAACCGGCGTACGCGCCAGTGTCTTGCAGCACTTCGATGCGATAAGCCAGTACGGCACCCTCGCGCGTCCCGCCGATTCGTACGTGCTGGACCTGGGCGCGGCCGTGACCCAATCCGAGCATGCTCTCCGAACGCGTCTCGGTCCAGCGCACCGGACGGCCGAGCTTCTGCGCACACCATCCCACGACGATGTCTTCGGGGTAGACCGCGCCCTTCGCGCCGAATCCGCCACCGACGTCGGGTGTCACGACGTGCACCTGGTCCGGTTCCAGATCGAGGAACGTCGCGAGCGCGTCACGGACGCCATGGGGGGCCTGTGTCGATGAGTTGAATTCCAGGCGTCCGTCCTCGCTCATATGAGCGGCCGCGGAGCGAACCTCGAGTGGGCATGGTGCGACACGCTGATTGGCCAGTGTCAGTTCGACCACGACCTCGCAGTCGTCGAAGAGCGTCTCGTCGCCACCGAAGTCGAGTGAGAAGGAGGTGTTCGTCCCAGCGTCGGGGAAGAGCAAGTCCTCATCGGTTCTCGCTTTGACTGGATCAATGACGACCTTGAGCGGTTCGTACTCCACCACCACCTGCTCCAAGGCGTCTTCGGCGATCTCGCGCGACTCAGCGACGATGGCGGCGATCGGTTCGCCCACGTATCGCACCGTTCCTGACGCGAGCATCGGAGGGGTCATTGCTTCATTGGTCATGCCCATGATGGTCGGGAATTTGGGCAACCCAAGGTCATCGTTGGTGTAGACGGCGAGAACGCCGGGCATCGCTTGCGCGTACGTCGAGTCAACCGACACGATCCTGGCGTGCGCCATGCTCGATCGCACGAACGTCACGTGGACCGAACCAGGAAGTGCGAGATCGGCGACGTAGGTCCCTCCCACGGTGAGGAACTTGGGGTCCTCTCGTCGCAGTACGCGGTTGCCAAGAATACTCATGGACTCGACCTTTCTTTGGACGCGTCAGACCTCGACACGTGCCCATGCTCTGATCTCCCGATGAGCACTTTCGGCGAGATTATCAGCGCTGACGCACCCTCGCCGGATCGACGCGCGGCAGTGGCCGCACCTTTTCTTTCCCTCAACTGATCGCGCTTGGTCCATTGCTTCGGTGACGCCAAACGCGGGGAAGGACTTGGCACAGTTCAAGCGAGCAAGGCGGGACCTCGTGAATAGCCAACGCCCTAGGACGCAAAGCCCGACGTCCCTAACTCCACTCCCCTGTCGTTCACCGGTCCGCACACCCCGGTCACTATTTCAAGCACGCTGAGTTCACGGATTCACGTTGGCCGTTTCATCACGCCAACGCAACGAGACCCCGTGACTTCGTGCCCCTAGGAGCCCGGCAACTTCAGAGAACGTCCGGGCCGAACACGTTACTGTTGAGAGATACGGCGAGCATTGACTATGCGGTCCTTTGATCGAACGCGCCGATGACTAGTAACCACGCGGCCATAATCATGTAACAAGTGTTGGTCACGATAGCTATTGCCGCAATATAAAGACCGAACAGGTGCCCGAAGAAAAATAGTGCCGCACCGATCATCTCAGCGGCGTGAATGAAGCTTCCGCCAACGATGCGAGAGAGTCTGAGACCAGTACCCGACCGAAGGGCCCTGACGTAACGCTTGCAAAGAATTGCCTAGTAATACGAGGGATGATCCAGCCCAGGTCGCAATTAGAACGAGCCAGATTGTGAGTTGCACCCACGGATGGAGCCCTCCAACGACGATCCCAGAGTTCAGATTGGTAAAAGTCACCGAGCCATACGGCAGATGGGAGCCCAACCCAGTCAACCAGACACCAAGGAAATACAGAGCCATTCCGAGAGCAACAACCGTTACTGTCCGCTGTGCGCGATTGAGCCGATGGCGTTGCATGGCCTTATCATTTCACATCTAAACGTCTTTGTGAAAGACGCATGACGTTCGGTTCTCGGAGGCCCGACGCAACAGGAATGCCACCTTGCACTGGCAACTTCTATCGGTTATGTCTCGAAAAGTGTCGAAGCTAGCGTCATCGAACCGGTTTTAATCACTCGAAACCCTAGAACTCCAATGAAATCAATTGAGCATGCTTCTGCTAACAGCAAGTACTCGTCGACGTCGGGCCACGCCCAGAGATTCTCTGGTTCCAGGCGCCGCGCTATTTAAGCGGCAGTGCAACGCTCCGCCACGTCCTTCCGCCATTAATGGTCCTTTCGAGTCGGCCGAGGCTTTGACCGTCACCTGGCGAACAGAGCGCCAGACCGTCATGCGCGTTGGTGAAAATCAAGCCATTCACACTTGAATCGATCTTCGAACACGACAGCACACCAACCTTCGTTGCCGTCCGAGGAGACGTCGTGATTCGAACGAGAGGCCTCATCGCGCCGTAGTCGAGATACCCGAGCGAGGCCGAAACTGGATCAAAGAATCCGCCACCGGTCCCAAAGAATTGCTGTTGCGGGATTTGAGTCCAGGATGTACCCGCGTTTTTGGAATAGAAGAACGACTCTTGCATTCCGGTGGGACATTCGGCCCAGAGAGCGACGGCCGACTCCGGGATCAATCCACAGGCGTTCACACTGCCCAGTTCGGGGGTAATGAGCTTCTGAAACGATCGACCGCTATCGCGGGAGTAGAAGATGACGGCGGGGCCGGGAGGTTGCTCGGAGATCCATACCTCGCTGCCGTAGGCAGCCGGAACATAGGGGAATCCCCACACCCCGGTCTTCGCGGAATGGCCGATAGGCATTTTCCAACCGGTCCATCGATTGGCACTGAGCGGAGATCGGGCGATGTGATAGTCGCCACAGGTCGTGTCGCTGGACGAGCAAACACCCGTGATCGCGTATATCGCGTTCGTCGCCGTGGTGAGGCCGAGCGTTCGCGCACCCTTTTGAACGACGACCCTGTGCCACGTCCGTGCGCCATTCAGTGTGACAAAGAGAGACGTCGGTCCTGTCGCGCCCACAATCGCGTAGCCGTCGCGGGCGTTGGCGAACTGAATGCTGTCGATCGTCCCCGTGAGCGATCCGTGCAAGGACCGCACCGGCGGCAGAGTGGCCAACGCGAATGACGTGGCATCCACCGAGGTCCGAAGAAGTCGAAGGCATGATGGCTGCGCACACCCGGTCGTTGCCAACACGTAGACCAGCGTGGAACCGCGCACGTGAATGATCGTAAGTGGCGTCAATGGCTTCTGGCTGGCGCCGGCAGAGGACACAAGTGTCCCAGTCACCGGCAACAGAGATAATGCCGCCACAATGGGAACGGCGATGACGCGACGGAGGCGTGAAGCTCGACGTTGCCTGCATGGGTAGCCCATTGGCTAATACTCGCAGGTGTCTCCATCTGGCGCTCACGGCGTCGGCGGCTCGAGGCAGTACTTCTGCAACCTAATGGCGCCTCGTCAGATCGGCAATTCGCCCCAGTTGAGAAGTGATGCCATTAGTAGGTCAGAACGAGGGGCTCGCCACTCGTCACAACCATCGTGTGTTCGAACTGCGCGACGAGACTTTCGTCATCAGTTCTTAGAGTCCAACCGTCTGCATCATCAATGACGTAGTGGGCCGAGACTGAGAAAAATGGTTCGACGGCCAGCACCAATCCTTCCCATAAACGCAGTTGCTGATGGTCATCAATGCTTGGCACCGATGGCTCCTCGTGCAGTGCGCGGCCGATGCCATGGCCGTAGAGATTCTTGATAACGCAGAATCCACTCTGACGTGCGCGACGCTGCACGGCTCGCCCAATGTTCCTAAGTTTGCCTCCGGCCCTGGCGGCATTCATGGCTTCAAGCTGAGCAAGTCGAGTCGCGCCCAAGAGTCGCTCGGCCAAGGCCGATACTTCGCCAACAGGGGTGCTCGCGCCGGTGTCGGCCCAATATCCGTCCAACTCGGCAGAGACGTCGATGTTGACCAGATCTCCCTGGTGAAGCGTCCGAGTCAGAGACGGAATGCCGTGCGCCGCTTCACTATTCAGACTGATGCAGGTGGAGCCAGGGAAGTTGTAGGTCAATCTGGGGGCGGAACGTGCACCGAAATTTCGAAAAATATCACGTCCAATCGCGTCGAGTTCACCGGTGGTGATGCCAGGATCAACGGCCGCCACCATCGCATCACGGGCGCTGGCAACGACGCGTCCGGCGCGCATGAGACCCTCAAGATCCTCGTCGCTATCAATCGTCACGATCAAATTGTATGTTGATGTTTCGTCCGGCCCTCGCAATGAATTGAGGTTGATCCCAGAACCGATGTGGGTGGCCAGAACTGAACCCGAACGCCGATGTGACCAGGACCAACAAAATGGTGAACGAAGTTGGAACTTAGTCAAGCGGACACCGGTGCATCGTTGACGACCCTGACCTTTCACTCCCCGTCCACTCGTCGGATCCTGACGACGACTACCTCATCGCGCTGGCGACGACGACACGATCCGTCGTCGTCTCCGGCGATCATCATCTTCTCGATCTTGCCGATCGCCTACCAGTTCACTCCCCCGCCGCGTTTTTGGAACTCTGGATCGCCGATCACTGAGACTATGGGCGTCAACTGGTCTGTGGCCATATTGCGACCAAGCTAGAACTGGTTAGAGCCTGCCCTCGCGAATCGCTTGGTAGACGGTCGACACCGTTGGCTGGAAGCCGAGGCTACGAGCAAGCGATACGTCCATATGGCCCTTCCATGGATTGCTAAGCGGTTCTGAAGATGACTCGTACGCAAAGCCAACGATCTGTGCGATTTCGTAGATGGTGAGCGGTGCCTCATCGGCGATATTTACCACGAGACCATCCATGGCTCCTGTCAGCGCGTGTTCGAATGCCGTGGCTATATCTGCGTGGTGCAGCACGCTTAGCTTCTGTGCGGGGTGCCACTTCATACCGGCGAGCATCTCCGGAACTGACTCCAAGTGCCCGTCTTTGTCGCCATAGACAAATGGGAGCCTCAGGATGCTCCAATTCAGTCCGCTTTTGCGAAGTTCGTTCTCCGCTTCGATTTTGCTTGCCGGATATGCAAGCGTCGGAGTGACCTGGTCATCCTCGCGCCCGGGATGCGAAATATCCGGATCGTAGACATTGGAGGTGCTCGCCAACAGAAAGCGAGCATCAGAAGCGTCTTCCTTAACCGCGGCGATCAGGTTACGAGTGCCGTCAAGATTAACCCTCCATATCTCAGCTTCATCACCTGTGCGAAACAGAGCGGCGAGATGAATGATTGCCGTCACACCTTCAACCGCCGCCACCAGCGAGTCGGGGCTGAGTATGTCTCCTTCGACTGCCGTAACTCCAGCCGGAAGCTCCTTGCCGGACCGCACAAGTCCACGACAATCAATACCGGCTTCGACGAATCGTCTCAAGAGCCGCGATCCAACGAGACCAGTACCGCCAGTTACCAGAATTGTCATATCGATTTTCTTTCTTTTTTGTAGTCATTGAGCCGTTGAGTAGCGTCCCGAAGCACTCGATTTGTCAACGCAATCTCTGCGTCGTCGACTCCAGCAAAAGCGACTGCGGTAATCAGCCCAATAGGATCGGGAAGCGACGTCCATAAGTTCCTGCCAGCGGGCGTAAGCTGCAACACCTTCTGACGCTGATCATCGGGGTCGGATATTTGTTCAACGAACCCTTTGCGCACGAGTGCACTGATCACGGCGCTGAGTGTCGCTCGTTCAATTTCGAGCGTGCGTGTCAGCTCTCGCTGGTTTATCGGCTCGTCATGTGCAAGCAGGTAGAGGACGTACCACTGGGTGGTTCCAAGATCGTACGGACGAAGGACGGACTCCATGAAAGCCCGGCTCGCAAGAAAATACTTCTTGGCCCATGAACCGGCCGCTTCCAGATTGAGGTTGTCATTGTTAGGCACCTTACTAGTTTGTCAGGTACCTAACAGTCTGTCAATCTGTAAATGTACGTGGTGCTCAGCCGGGCGCCCACCAGGCACAACATTCTCCGGACGGTGCCGCAATCACCACATTGGTCAAGCAGCCCACATCGAAGTTACGCGGTGTCCAAACTGAGATGGTGACGCCCTCCAAGGCAGAAGAGCCGGTGCTTTCGCACCGACTCAAACCTGCAATTATCTTCGTGGCGGGGGCAAGATTTGAACTTGCGACCTTCGGGTTATGAGCCCGACGAGCTACCAGACTGCTCCACCCCGCGATGCAGATTCCATTATATCGCGGCTATGTCGATACAAAAATGGGTGACGACGCAGCGTCAGATGATCGCAAAATGTCATCCACATCTTGTGATTGCGCTGCCCCGGTTTACAGTCCCTGACTGACGAGTGATGACGAAGTTACTCAGAGGTCGCAGTGATTCGTCGGGCCGCACCATCATCGTTCGGGCCGACATCAAGACGACGAAAACTACCGGGCCCGACTTACTTCTTGGTCAACGCGCTCTGGGCTAATTGGATCTGTTGTTCCATTGCGTTCACTTCAGACTGGTAGCCGCCGAGGTCGCCATTCTTGAGATCCGTTTCGGCCGTTTGCCAGTCCGTGGCCGCCTGTTTCAGATAGACCGCCGCGGCCTTTCCGGACGCCGTCGAACCTCCCCCGTTCTTCGGCGGCGTGGTTCCTCCGGAGGAGAAGTTGGCACCAAAGACCTGGGAGAGTGCTTGGGACAGAGTCGGTTCAATCGCCACGTCTTGGTTGAAGACGGCAATGACGTATTTCAATTGCGGCAACGGGTTCGACGTGCTGGTCAGATAGAGAGGACGGATATACAGCACGCTCTGATCCAGCGGCACCATGAGGTTGTTGCCGAAGAGGACTTCCGAGCCGTTTTGGTTAAGCAGGGAGATGATTTTGGACGCCGCGGAATTCTGTTGGATTTCTGAATCGGCCTGGACCGGTCCGGTCACCGACGTGCCGCGGGGCGTGACGTACACGCGGAGTTGTCCGTAGTCCGAGGGATCGCTCGTCGCGATCATGAAGGCCGTGAGGCCCTGGACGGTCGACGAATTCCCGGCGGGCACGAAGGCGATGTTCTCGAGGAGCTGTTGGTGATTCGCCTCCGGCAAGGATCCCACCTGGTACGTCGGACTCATCGGTGCGAGAGCCGACGACACGACATTGCCCGCGTTGTCCGTGACGGTCGTCAGTGCGAGCGACTGCTTCGGCGAGCCCGAACCGGTCGTCGGCGAGATCTCCCAGCGGTCCGACGCCGCGAAGAAGGCACTCGCCTTCGAGATGTGGTACTTGCCGAGCGTCGCGGCCTGGACCGAGAAGATGTTCGACGGGTAACGCAGGTGCGTGCGAATGGCCTCGGGCATCTGGCTCATCGGGTGAAACATCGACGGGAAGGCGGCGCGGTACGCCTTCAAGATCGGGTCGTTGGGGTCGTTCGCGTAGAAGGTCATGGCGCCGCTGTAGGCGTTGACGACGACCTTGACGGAGTTGCGAACGTAGTTGAAGCTGTAGGGCAGCCCGCCCGAGTTGACGTTCAGGTTCGACGCGTTCTCGCTGTAGGGGTACTGATCGGTCGTGGTGTAGCCGTCGAGCACGTACTGCACCTCACCGTTGGCGATCACGGCGTAGGGATTCGAGTCGAAGGTGAGGAACGGCGCGGCCTTTTGGGCCATCTGCTGCACGTCGCGCACGAAGAGGACGCGGCTCTTGGACGAGATCTGGTTCGAGATGAGGAAGTTGAAGTCGCCCAGTCGAAGCGCCAGGGCCATGCGGCTGAAGATACTTCCGACCGGCACGCCACCAGTGCTGTCGTAGTGGGTCTCGACCGGTTGACCGGCGTTCTTACCCGAGTTCACCTGGTAGTCGAGTTCCGGTTGCTTGGTATTGGCGACAACCCAACCGGGATCGTGAATGCCGAAGTAGATATCCGGCTGAGTGAGGACGGGCATGCCATTGGTGGACTGCGGCGGAACGTTCGAGACGACGAAATCAGGATTGCCCGTCGTGTAGTCAACGGCATTCGCCGCGAGGACCGCCGCACCGATTCCGTGCGTGTATTGCAGGTGCTGGTTGACCCACGACTGCGACGGCAGATTCGCCGTGTTGAGTTGACGCGCGCCGATCAAGACCGGCGTGAGCTTCCCGTTTATGAAATAGCGGTCCACCCCGAGCGTTGAGAACGTGTAGTACGCGTGAATGGACTGACGGCGCGTCACCGTGGCCAACGCAATGTTGGACGCCGGGTCCCACAGCCGGATGTTGTTCAGGGTCGCGGTGTCCGCGGTGATCGTGGCCTTGGAGATCGTCGTGGAACCGGCGAAGTTCTGGTACTTCACTTTGTCGAGTCCGAAGGCGGCGCGGGTGGCCTCGATGTTGCGCTGAATGTACGGCGCTTCCAGCGAGTCCTGATTCGGGCTGACCTTAAGGGCCTGCAGGATCGTTGGGTAGAGCACACCGATCACGAGGGCCACGAAGAGCCACAGCCCGACCGCGACCGCGGGCAACGACCACCCGCGCAGACGCACGTTCGCGAGCAAAATCAGCGCCGCAGCCATCGAGAGGAAGAACAGGATCGTGAGAGCGGGCATGCGGGCGTGCACGTCGGTGTAGCCCGCGCCCTGTACGAAGCCGTTCGTCGAATTGACCAACTCCCATTTGGCGATGACGTAGCCCACGGCCTTCATGAGCGCGATGCCCGCACCGATCACCGAAAGGTGGGCCTTCACGCGCGGCGAGACCCGCGGCGTCACCCTCGTCGCGCGGATCCCGCCGTTGAGGTAGTGGAATCCGGTCGTGACGATCAACGCGACGATCAGCGCGACCAAAAGCCAGGTCACGACGAACGACACGAAGGGCAGCGTGAAGATGTAGAAGCTCAGGTCCTTGTGAAACAGTGGGTCCTTGACGTGAAAGGGCTGGCTGTTGGCAAAGAGCAGGTACTTGTTCCACTGACCTGTGGCGTTCAGTCCGGCGATCAGACCCATGACGAGCGCGATCGCGGCGTAGATGCGCTTGGCGTACGGGCGAACCACGTTCTGGAATCGACGAACGACCTCGTCTTCCGGGTCAAAGGAGAGATCGCGCGCGCCGAAGCGGTCCGTGAGGAGCAAGTTGCCCCACATGATGAAGAAGAAAATCGCGCCGAAGGTCAGGCCGAGTCCGACCTTCACCATCAAGAGCGTCGAGAAAACCTTGCCGAGACCGACCGAGGAGAACCACATCTGGTCGGTCCAGAGCACGGCGAGATTACGCAGCGACAAGAACCCGATGAGGATGATGACGAAAGCGAGGCCGATCCAGAATCTTCGAGAGAATCGACCAAGTCGTCGCGCCCGTGGCGGGATATCAGTCGGACTACGCACGCGACAAGCCTAGGTCGTTTTTCAAACAGGAATAACGGCGCAGGCGCAACCGGCGTGCAGCGGTGGGAAGGCCGAGCCGCTCGGGAAGCTCTGACCGGCGAGCCGCCCTCCCGACGCCGCGTCCATCGCGCACGCGTCACACGGCGCGTCACTCGGCGCGACGAAGAACCGTACGTGGCGACCCTGCGAGGCGTCCACCACACCGATCTCAAAGGCTCGTCGCGCGGCGTCGGTACAGAGACGTTCGACGCGCGCCCCGCGCCACTCCTTGTAGGCGGCGTTCGCGCGATCGGATCCGTCGCCACTGCCGTCGGTGAGGATTCTCTTTCGCAGGGCCAACACGATCGTCACGGCCAGGTCGGCCGCGCAGTCCTTCAGCGCCGCGCTCTCAACCGCCCCCCCGCTGACGCCGGCCTCGTCCTTCGCGAACTGCACGCCGGCGGCGGCGGCGTCCGTGAGGGCGTCGATCGCGGCGTCGGCGTAACGCGCGCGCTGCTCGTGTTCGTCTTCGAGTTCCGTCGTGATCATCGCCTTCACCTCACGGAGGCGTTCGAGCATGATGTTCTGGTCGTCTTGAAGGGCACGCTTCACCTTTCGCGTCAGCACCGCGAGAGACTCCCCGATCGCGGCGTCGCGGCGTTCAAAAAGCTCGCCGGTCGCCGTCACCGCTTTGGCCGGAGCCGGCGCGGCCTTCTTCGGCACCGGGGCCGCGCCGCGCTCTTCGAGGGTCGCCTTACGAAGTCGTGCGAAGATCTCATTGACGACGTCGTTGCCCGAATCGTCGTCGCCGATCATCGAGACTTCCGTGACCTCGGCAACGACGGCGACCCCTTCTTTGGAGGCCCTAGGGGCGCGTGTTCTCGTCGCGGCGGGCACTTCGGTCACCTCTTGCAGTGTCGGCTCGGAGACCTTTCGCAGTGGTGTGCCGGCGAGGACCTCTTCTTCGGTCGGCTCGGGCATGTTCGGTCGAAGTCGCAGGGCCTCGAGCGCCGCGTTGCGAGCCACTTCATCGGAGTTGTTGATTCCGGAGAGCACATTTTCAACTTGGTCCTGCACCGAAGTGACGAACGTGGCGAGAACGTCACGCGCGGCGCGCAACTGTTCGATCTGGATCTGGAGCGCCTTGCGCTTCACCGCGAGGTCGTTCAAGACCGCCTTGCGCGCGTCGTAGGACTGCTCGACGATCGCGCGGCCCTGCTCGCGAGCTCCCTCGACGAGTGCTTCGCCGTTCACCTTCGCCGACTCGACGAGTCGCTCCGCGGCCAGACGGGCGTCGTGGTCAATCTGACCGGCGGTGCTCTCGGCCTCGCCAATCAGCGCCGCGGCTCGCTCCTGGGCCTCGATGAGGTGGGCCGAACTGCGCTGCTGGGTCTCGGTGAGGACTTGGGCGCTTCGCTCCTGGGCCTCGGCCGTCACTCGTCCGGCCTCTTCGTGGGCCGAGCGCAAGATCGCGGCGCTCTGGGCCCCTAACGCCCCAGCCAACGTGGCTTCGTCGAAGGTCGGATTGGCGGCCCGGCGCTGGGCCTCGCTCAACTGATCCTGGAGCTCGCGAATCCGGGCTTCGAGGTGGCCCATCTCGCGCGCGATCGACTCCAGCTGGATGCGAACCTCGTTGGGGTCGTAGCCCCCTTTTCTGAGGGTCGTGAAGTTCATTCGGGCTATCTCGGCCGACGATTGGCGCGTGCTTGAGAGAATTCGGCGATCGTCCATTCCTTCCAGACTACGGCGTCGGCCTTGAGGAAAATGGCTTAACGGGGCGGCGTGAGGGGTTGCGGGGCGGCTCCGCCGAGTGCTCGAAGGTCGTGCAGCGTCTGGGCGAGGGTCGTCACGCCAATGATCTTGAGCCCCGGTTGTGCGGCCCCTTTCGCCGTGGCGACCTCGACTTCGGGAACGAAGAAGTACTTTGCGCCGGCGCGCTGCACGGCGACGGTTTTCTCGGCGACGCCGCCGACGTCACCGACGTTGCCGTAGACGTCGATCGTGCCGGTCGCCGCGATCGGTTGGTTCCCGGAGATGGACTGGCGACTCATTGTGTCGATCAACGACAGTGTCATCGCGAGGCCCGCTGACGGTCCGCCGATGTTGGCCGTATCGATACTCACTTGGGCGGGCAAGTGGTACGAGTAGCCGTCTTCGAGGGCGACACCGACGTAGGACGAGCCGGCGCCGGTCACTCCCGGACATCCCGAGGAGCCGAAGCCCTTGGGAGGTTTGGCGCTCGTAATCGTCACCGATGACACCGTGCGGTACGAGATCAAACCCTTCAGCGAAATCCGTGCGCGCTTGATCGACAAGTGGACCCTCGATCCGCTTGGTATCGAGTGCATTGCTCGAATGAGCGCGCAGTCCGAGCCAACGGCCGTTCCGTTCACCCCGACGATTTCGTCGGCCACTTGAATACCGGCGCGTCGCGCCGGCGACGGCGCGACGACCGCGGTAACGACCGCACCAGTCGCCGTGGCGGGCGTCTTCCAGCCGAGGGCGTCAAAGGCCGCGACTTCGGCCGCCTGCTTCGAGTCACTCATCTCCAAGAATCCCTGGGCCCCGAGTTCGCCCGTCGGCACGCCCGGTTCGACGAGTTCGTTCGAACTGACGTACTGCACGTGGCTCTCGAAGTGCGTGAGCACCCATTGCCACCCGTTCAACGATGAGAGATACACGTCGGTAAACATGATCTTGCCGCGGTGCTTTTCGCTCGCCACGCCCTTGATCTTCACGAGCGGCGCCACCGGTGTCGCGTTGCCCGGGGTGAGGGCGAATTCGTTCGTGTTCCACCGGTCGAGACCCACGACGGCCACGAGAATGAGAACGAGGACAACTAAAAGCGCCGTTGATCCGCGGCGCCGCTTGACAGGTGGTGAGATGGGTTCATGCAAGGTGATGAATCAACGCTAGCGGAGAGCATTGACGAAACGCTGTTGCGAGCCGGCTTCGCGTTGGGCGAGAACTATGCCGAGGTCTTACGAACCAATTTGCGTAGCCCGGTACCTCGACACCGCGTCCTGGCGCTTCGCGGCAGCGTTCGCCAGAATCTCGCCACCCCCGACGACTGGCGAAGCGCCTTGAGCGACGCGGACGTTCACGTTCGGCGCGAGGCGTTGAATCAGATCGCCCACGTGACCTTCGACGATGACGCGGTCTTCGCCGCGCTCGTGCACTGTCTCGATGACGACGACGCGCTCGTCGTCGACGGCGCCCTCTTCGCGCTCGGCGAGCACCTCTACGTTGGTGCCGTGGAGAAAATGTGCGTCATCGCGACGAGTCACGAAGACGCGCGGTGTCGCGAATCGGCGATCGCGGCACTGGGCGCGATCGGCGACGACCGAGCTCGACCGGCCATCCTCGCCGCACTCAATGACAAGCCACCGGTGCGCCGACGCGCCATCGTCGCACTCTCGAACTTCGAGGGACCCGACATCGACGAGGCGCTGGCGCGCGCCAGTGAGGACCGTGACTGGCAGGTTCGGGCGGCCGTCAATCAACTCGGTCGAGACGACGACTAACGATCGGCGTCGCGATAGAGCGAGTGCAGTGTGGACATCTCTTCGAGACAGAGTCGAAGTCCACGAATCACCACGGTCTCGGGTTCCTCGGCGACCGTGACCTCCACGCCGGTGTTCGTGACGATGAGTTCAGCGAAGTCGCTCAAGAGCGCGTGACCTCCGGCCAACGTCAGTCCCCGAGCACTGACGTCCTGGGACAGGTCCGGGGGCGCGTCCCCGAGACACTCCTGGATCATTCGTACGGTCGTGGCCACGACTTCTGAGACGGCGGCGTTCACGAGATCGGCATCGACGTCGACTTCGACGAGGTCACCACGGTCGACCGTGCGGGCCAGCACGACTTCAGAACGTCCCTTCGTTCGTCCGAGGGCTGACGCGAGCGAGAACTTCAAGCTCTCGACTACCGACGGCGCGACGACGACACCGAGTTGGATCCGCAACGACGTCGCGATGGCCGCGTCGAGGTCGTTGCCACCCAGTCGTCGGGCACTGCCCGTGACGATCCCACCGAGCGAGATGATCGCCGCTTCGCTGGCCCCGGCACCGAGGACCGTCACGGCCGAACCGACGGGGTCCTGAACCGGCAGGCCGACACCGATCGCCGCCGCGATCGGCGCTTCGATCAGCGTCGCCTCGCGCGCGCCCGCCTGGATGGCCGCCTGACGCAGGGCCCGTCGCTCGATGGACGTCGCCAGCGACGGCACGCTCATGACCACACGGGCCCGGCTCATCTTGGACACGCCGGCCCGTTCGAACAGACCGGCGATGAGGCGCGAGGTCACGTCAAAGTCGACCGTGGCACCTTGGGCCAGCGGTCGAAAGACGACGACGTGGCGCGGCGTGCGAGCGACCATCTCGAGCGCGCCGTGACCCACCTCGACAACGCTCCCGGAGTTGGTGTCGATCGCGACCATCGTCGGTTCGTCAAATACGACGCCGCGATCCGTGGTCGCGAGACGCGTGTTCGAGGTGCCGATGTCGAGCGCGACGTCTAATGCCATGGTTCTCTAGGTTAGGGCGACACCAATACGCACACTGGTGGTAACTAGCCTGCAATGAGTGGAGAGTCGGGGACTAGCGGATTGGTGGCGTCGTCGACGCGCCCGTACAAAGCCCCCGCCGAGGGGCGAGCGCGAGTGGGTCCACCCGAGTGAATTGCCGAGTTTCGAGAAGCTCCGGACCCATCAGATTTGGCCGATTAAGTCGCGCGCGGCCCGGGCCGTGGCCGCACTCATGGCGGTCGCCCTGGTCGTCGGCTCGGTCGCTTTGTACCTCACCCAATCGAGCAATCCCCCCGCGACACCGCACCTCGCCCAGACCCTCAGCCAACTCCCATCGAACTCTCAGAAGGCCGCGGCCGACACGGTGGACCTCTCGATCTCGACGCCGGGCCACGTCGACGTCGTGGCCGCGATGGTGCTTCCCCACAACCTCGCGGTCACCACCACGCAGATTCCCGCCGACGCGCTCATCACCGGCTCGACACCGGGTGACGTCAACTTCCCCGTTCACTGGGTCGGGCGTGACCAGGTGATGGGCTTTTCGATCGTGCGCCTCGGCCGCCACGTTCCCGCCTTGAGCTTCGCGCCGTTGCCCGCGAGCAAATGGGTCGTCGCGGTGTCGCCCATTTTGAAGAGTTCGACGACGCCGCCGCAGTACGCGTGGGCCAATACGATCCTCGGCGATCCCAAGAGCGACGCGACCGGCGTGATCAGTTATCTCTCGACCAAATCCGACGCCAATCTCAACGGCTTCGTCGACGCCATCGCCGTGAATCAGAACGGCGAGGTCGTCGCGGTCCTCTCGACCGACCACCTCTGGTATTCGGCTCAGTTCGTCGCACGAATCGCCTACATCGTCGCGACGGGCCGCGGCTGCCACGCGAGCCTCGGCATCGTCGGATTGACCGCGCAGGGCGGTGGAGTGACGGTCTCTCGGGTCATTCCCAAGAGTCCGGCGCAGTGGAAGCTTAAGAAGGGCGACGTAATCACGGCCTTGAACGGTACCCCGACCGAGACCTTTGACGCGCTCGACACCGCTCTGTACCTGACCCCCGCCTTCAGCGTTGCCCACGTCTCGTTCGTGCGCAACGCCACCGTTCACCACGCCGACATGACGCTCGCCTGCGCGCTTTAAATTGTGTCAATGAGTGACAATCCCTTCGGCGGCATGTTCGGCGACATCTTCTCCATGCTGGGCCAGCAGGGACCCGACGCCTGGTTCACGACCGCGACGCAGCTCGCGCTGAACATCGCGCGCGGTGAAGACAGTGACCCCAATCCACTGCCAATCGAACGACAACGACTCGAAGAGCTCGCACCCCTCGTCGCGCGCCACGTCGATTCACTGCTCGGTGTCTCGATCGACGCGTCGGTGGTCGCGGTGAACCGCTCCGCGCTCACGATCGCCGCCCTCACCCAGTGGCGTCCGCTCATGGAACCGATGGTCGCGAGCTCAGCGAGCATCGGTGACGGCATCGACCTCGGCGACAACCAGATGATGGCCCAGATGGCCGCCACCCTCGGACCACTCTTCTCGGGTTTCCAGATGGGCTCGGTCGCCGGTCACTTCAGCGAGCGCGCGTGGTCACTCGCCGCGCTGCCCCTGCCTCGGGTCGACGCCGAACGCCAGATCGTCGTCAACAACCTCGCGAGCTTCGCCGAGGCGTGGTCGCTGGAACGCGATGAGGTCTATGTCTTCGCCCTCGCCCAGGAGTTCCTCGCGTCCTTGGTGTTGACCCAGCCCGGGACCGGAGACGCCCTGCGAGCACTCTTGATCGACACGGTTCGCGAGTCGACGAAGGCCCAGGGCGACCTGCTCTCACGCCTGCAGTCGATGATCAATCCCGAAGACATCGCGGGCATCATGGAGAACCCTGAATCGCTCCTCGAGGGTATCGAGATGCCAGAAGAGTCTGACGCCACGCGCGCGATCAACGCGGCCGCGAGTGTCTTACTGGCCTTTTTCGATTCAGCCGCCCACCAGATCACTGAGGCGATACTCGGACCGCGCCCCGCGCTCGTCGAGGCCTACCGACGACACCGTCGCAGCGACGCGCGCGGCGAGGACGCCGCCGCGGCACTCTTTGGAATCTCGACGCAGGGTGAGCACCACGATCAGGCGGCGGCCTTCGTCGCGACGTTGGCGAAGGAACACACTTTGCGTGTATTCGACGCGCTACTGCGCGTGGACGGACTACCCAGTGCGCCCGAACTCAGTGATCCGCACGCGTGGTACGAACGCGTGACGAACTCGCCGCTGGCCTAGGACTCTTCTTCGTACCCGAGGTTCCATTCGACGAGCAGGTTCTCTCGTTCGGCGTCGCGGTTCACGCGCTCGCGGTTACGCCGGAACTGGGGGTCGTGGGGCGGCAAGAAGCGCAACCGGGCGTCCACGCGGTCGACGAACGCCTGAATCTGCTCTTCGTCGCCGAAGACCATTCGGCACTCCCAATGGGGCGCCACGGGGCCGAGGTAGATGACCTGGACGTGACCGACCGGGTCGACGACTTCGGTGATCTCCGGGGTTGGAACCTGGCTCACGGTGCTCCTTTAGGTGTTGCGATTGATTCGAACATCCATTCTAATGACTGATTCTGGGGCGTTCTTCGGGCCGTTGTCTTTGAAAGGGCTTACAACAGTCTGTGAGGAGTATGGTAACCATCGGCTTGTGAACAAAAGAGCCTTTCGTTATCAGTTCGTCACACAAAGTGTCGCTACTGTGGCAATGAGAGACCGGCTAGGGGGTGAGCATGAGTACCGAGTGGATGGCAGATGGTAAGTGCCGCGAATACCCAGCGGGAACGTTCTTCCCGCGAGATGGCGTCGGGGTGATCATTGCGCAACGAATCTGCGCCACCTGTCCCGTAGCGAGCCAGTGCCTCGAATACGCACTCGAGAATCACGTGGACCACGGTATCTGGGGCGGCTGCTCAGAACGAGAGCGTCGTCGCATCCTTCGCGAACGTCGCCGTCGGCGCGTATTCAACTCTGACCCTTCCTAGTGCGCCCTTCGCGTGTTCGAGTGCGTGCTCAACATCTCCGAAGGTCGCAACCACGATCTGCTCGAAACCCTTCGCGCCACGGCCGGTATCTCATTGCGCGACCTACACGCCGATCAGTTCCACAATCGTGCGGTCTTCACCCTCATCAACGATCGCGATGCGCTGAGCCACGATGTCCGCGAACTCATCAGGGCATCCTTTGAGGGCCTCGACCTACGAATCCACGAGGGCGTTCACCCCAGGTTCGGCGTCGTCGACGTAGTGCCCTTCGTGGCGTTGGGGCCAGACGAACCCGCTCGCGCGGTCGAATTACGCGACGCCACGGCCCTATGGATCAGCGAAACCTTCGCCGTTCCGACGTTCCTCTACGGACCCTTGAAGGGAGGCATACGAACGCTTCCCGAGGTGCGAAAACGGGCCTTTGACGCCCTCGCCCCGGACTTCGGGCCGGCCAGCGCGTCACCCAGACTCGGCGCCGTCGCGGTGGGCGCACGAGAGATTCTGGTCGCCTGGAATATATGGCTCTCCGGTGTCTCGAGGGACGAGACCCGCGCGCTCGCCAAGGCCGTTCGACGCAACGAGGTTCGCTCGCTCGCATTTCGCGCGGGCGAGTTCACCCAGGTCAGTTGCAATCTGATCGACCCGATGATCGTGGGCCCGTCCTTCGTCTATGACGAAGTGGCGGCGTTACTTCCCGAAGGGGGCGAGATAGACCACTGTGAACTCGTGGGACTCGTACCGCGAGCGGTGCTCGAAACCCAAGAACACAACCGCTGGAGCCAACTCGGACTGAGTGAGGGCCAGACGATTGAGAGTCGGCTGTAGCTAGCTGGCCTGCGCGCGACGCTCGATGGCGCGTGCGCGTCTCAGCCGACGACGCTCTCGTTCGCTCATGCCGCCCCATATACCGAACTTCTCACCGTTGTCGAGGGCGTACTCGAGACAGTCCTCACGCGCCACACAACCGCGGCAGACCTCTTTGGCTTCTCGGGTCGACGCGCCGCGCTCGGGGAAGAAGAGATCTGGATCGACGCCCATGCAGTTCGCCCGTGCTTGCCATCCACGATCTTCCATGCCGCTCATCAATTCCACGATTTCCACGTTTAAATCCTTCCCCCCAGTGGATCTGGCCACTGATGTAATTACAACCATGTCATTGTGACGGTAAACGTGACAAAAAGCAAATGGAAATGTGTAATTACCTGATCAGGAGGGGTTAGTCGCCTCAGTCGGCGCGGCGGTGCTTTACGAAGTCATCCAGAGCGTAGGAGCCGAGGTCGTCCACGTCGGTGTAGAAGAGCCGTCCCCCGTTGACCTTGGCGATCTGTTCCACGAACGGAAACTGGCTTCGCTCGATGTCGAGGGCGAAGGTGTTGATCGTGATACCGGCCTTCGTGCAGCGCAGGACCTCGGCCATGGTCTTTTCCAAGGTTTCGCGCACCGGCGGCCAAGCGAAGAAGGGCTCACCGTTGGCGAGTAAATGGGCCGTTGGTTCGCCGTCGGTCACGACCACGATCTGACGCTCACCTCGTTCGTTGCGCATGAGGTGACGACTGAGGGCCAGGGCGTGCTGGAGATTGGTGCCGTAGGCGTAGTCGATGGTGAGAGCCGGGACGTCTTCGATCTTGAGTTCCTGGGCCGTCTCTCCGAAGCCGACGACGGCGACGAAATCGCGTGGGAACTTCGAGCGAATGAGTGACGTGAGGGCGAGCACCATCTTCTTCGCCGGCACGAGATTGCTCCGCATCGCCATCGAAAGTGAGAGGTCGATCGCGA
>Ga0302275_10000233_pt1 | contig 63078 bp, 57 predicted proteins | sample III_Bog_N2_2_FD_200229 | JGI IMG/M metagenome (GOLD analysis project Ga0302275, IMG submission 200229) | Peat permafrost microbial communities from Stordalen Mire near Abisko, Sweden - III_Bog_N2_2 | ecosystem: Environmental > Terrestrial > Soil > Wetlands > Peat | place: Sweden: Abisko... | reverse complement strand
GACTGCCTGGTTTTTGTCGAAGTGAAGACGCGCTCGTCCGAGGCCTGGACGCGCCCGGCGGCGGCGGTGGATGCGCGGAAGAAAAAATTGTTGTCGCAGACGGCTCTGGATTATTTACGGCGGCTGAAAAATCCCGAGGTGAAATTCCGCTTCGACATCGTGGAGGTGCTGCTGGTGGACGGCGACGTGCGGGAGATCCGCCACCTGCCGAACACGTTCGCGTTGAGCCGGCCCTATCGCTACGCGTGAATTTGCTTGCATTGCCGCACCAATGGGCGGAGTTTTCCTTCAACGATGAGCGAAACCTTGCACATTGTGGCGACGACATTGTTGTCGGCTTTGGGTCTGGCGTTTATGATCTGGCTGTACTTCTACACCCTCAAACGCAGCTATGATCCGGCTCTGATCCTTTTCAAGGAGCTGTTGACGGTCGCGATGGTGACGGGCGAAATTTATTACATCCGCTCTTTGGCCAAACACCTGGGCGGAGGCATTGGGGATTTTGGATCGGCGTTCATGATCGCTAGTTCGGTTGCTGTGGGCGGAATCATATTAAGCATCGTTTGGACTCCTCACATTAGCGACTTCTTAACTAGCCCGCTGACCAATCTCTTCGACGGCGGTCATCAGGAGCCGGAAAAGAAACCATATTATTCCATCGCCTTGGCCAACCGTAAGCGCGGGCGTCCGCTCGAGGCCATCGTGGACATCCGCGAGCAACTGGCGAAATACCCCACCGATTTCGAGGGCATCATGCTGTTGGCCAATATCCAGGCGGAGGATTTAAGTGACCTACCCGGCGCGGAAATAACCTTAAACAATTTCTGCGCTTCGCCGAAGGCGCCCGACCGGCAGGTGGTTGCCGCGCTCACGCAACTGGCTGACTGGCATCTCAAAAAGACCGTGGACGTGGACGCGGCCCGCGCGGCGCTGCAAAGGATCCCCGCGCGGTTTCCGGACACGGAATATTCGCTGCGCGCGGAGCAGCGGTTGGCGCACCTGGGCGAGACAGAAAAAATCCTGCTCGCGCAGCACGACCGGCAGGTAATGGCGGTGCCGGCGGGGGTGCAGAACCTCGGCCTGCTGGATTCGACGGCCTTTCTCCAGCCACAGGCAATCGATCCGGGCAAGCTCGCCGCCTCCTACGTGAAGCATCTGGAGCACCATCCGCATGACACGGAGGTGCGCGAAAAGCTGGCGCTGATTTACGCGCAGCATTTTCAGCGGTTGGACTTGGCCACGTTGGAACTGGCGCAATTGATCGACGAGCCGAAGCACAAGCCCAAGCAGGTGGCGCACTGGCTGAACCTGCTGGCAAATTTCCAGATCGAACTCGGTGCGGACGTGGCGACGGTGCGGGCGACGCTGGAAAAAATCGTTGAGCTGTTCCCCGACCTGCCCGTGGCCGAGGTCGCGCTACGGCGGCTGGGGCGCTTGAATGCCGAGTTTCATGGCCGGCAGCCGACGTCTGACGTCAAACTCGGGGTTTACGAACAAAACATCGGACTGAAATACGGCCGGCCCGGCCGGTCTTAATCCCTTGGTCAATTCCAGGGGCTGGGGCTGATGTTTGCCAAAGGGGAGATTAATTGCTCTAATTCGATGGTTTAGCCTTGCGATTGGAGTTTTCAGAGTTAACGTATCCTGCTTGTTTTCAATGAGATATAAGTTTCATTAGAAATTGACACGTTCCCCGTCAGTGCCTTACTGTGTTATGGCAACGGTGTCGCACTGAAACGTCTTCAGTCGTCAAACCACCTTGCCGCAGTAATCTTTTAGATTCCGAGGTTCCTTATGAGTAATGCAACCATGGGCGTGCCGTCGTCGGGTGGCGCGCAGAAAGTTTCGCGGATCAATGAAGCCGTGATCCGGATCGCCGGCAATTCGCAGGATGGCATCCAGGCTATCGGCGGTTTTCTCGCGCGGCTGGCCGGCCGCAGTGAGCAGGAAGTCATGACCTTCATGACCATTCCGTCCACCATCTCCGGCGGACCGTCCATCTTTCAGGTGCGCATCGGCAGCGGCGAAGTTCTGACCGCCGGGGACGACGCGGACGTGCTGCTGGCGTTTTACCAGCACAGCTACGAAGGCCACATCAATTCGCTCAAGAAAAAGGGCATCGTGTTGTACGACAGCGACCACGTCGTGCCCAAGCCCGAATGGCAGTCGGATTTTCACCATGTCGGCATTCCCATTTCGTCGCTGACGGTGGAGGCCATCGGCGGCACGGCCAAGGACAAGGGTAAAAACATTTACTCCCTCGGCCTCATCGCCAAGATGTTCGACTTGAATGTTGCCAAGCTGGAAAAGCTCGTCGGCGAGCGCTTTACCGGCAAGGACCCGAGCATTCTGAACAATGCGTTGGCGGCTTTTCATGCCGGCTATGCCAATTCCCCCAGCAACGTGGTGGAAACTTTTCAGTTCACCGACAGCACAAAACATGGCGTCCATCAGGTGGTGATGAACGGCAACGAAGCCATCGGCTACGGTCTCATCGCCGCTGGCGTGCGGTTTGGTGCCGGCTACCCGATCACGCCGTGGACGGACATCATGGAGTTGCTCCGCCGCGAGCTGCCGAAATACGGCGGCACCTTCATCCAGTGCGAAGATGAAATCGCCTCCGTCTCGATGGCGCTGGGCGCCAGTTTTGCCGGCCGCGTGGCAGTCACCGGCTCCAGCGGTCCCGGCATCTCGCTCAAGACCGAAGCGATTGGCTGGGCCGTCATGGCCGAAATGCCGCTCATCGTCATCAACGTCCAGCGCGGCGGCCCTTCCACCGGCATGCCGACGAACATTGAGCAGTCTGACTTGAATATCGCCATCAACGGCGGTCACGGCGACGCGCCGCGCGTCGTGGTTGCGCCGGCGAACGTCGAAGATTGTTTTTACATGGCCATTGAGGCCGTCAACCTCGCCCGCAAATACAGCGTACCGGTGTTTTTCCTGACTGACCAAGGCATCGCCACCCGCATTGAGGCGTTTGCCGAACCGAACCTTGAGAAAGTTTGCCAGGACATCACGCCGGATTACTCGCCCGTGCCCACGCACAAGCCCTATGACCTCGCCGCGAAGGACGGCATCACGCAGCACGTCAAGCCGGGCACGCGCATCTTGGACGGCAAATATCCCATCGCCACCGGCCTGGAACACGACGAGCTCGGCCATCCGACCGGTTCGCCCAAGCTGCATGTGCAGATGAACGCCAAGCGCCGCATCAAGCTCCAGGCGCTCGCGGCGACGCTGCCCCTACCCAAAATTTACGGTCCGCCGGAAGGCAACATCCTCTTGGTCGGCTGGGGTTCCACCGAGGGCCCGATCCGCGAGGCCGTGGACCGTTCCCGAGCCGCCGGCGACAGCGTTTCTGCGATCCATCTGCGGCATATCAACCCGCTGCCGAATGGGTTGGAAAACATCTTCTCCGGTTTCCATCACGTTTTCGTCGTGGAAATGAACGACGAAGGACTTTACGGCTACGGCCAGCTCGGCACCATTCTCCGCGCCCGCTACTGCGACGCAAAAATCCAAGGCATCAACAAGACCGATGGCCTGACCTGGAAGGTGAAGGAGATTCTCGAGTTGGTGAAAAACAAAGCCAGCAAATAATTTGACCGCCTAATTCTATGAGCCAGACTTTGACCGAAACCCCCGTCGTCGCCATCACCGCACCAGAACTCGCCCCCGGCGAGCGCAAGGGCCTGACGCGCAAAGAAATCGTTGCCGACCACCCGACCTGGTGTCCGGGCTGCGGCGACTTCTCCGTCCTCGCGTTGTATTTCAAGCTGATTGAAAAGCGCAAGCTGTGGCACGAGAAGATTACCACCATCTCCGGCATCGGCTGCTCCAGCCGCTTCCCGTATTTCGTGCAGGCGCACGGCGCCCATTTCATCCATGGCCGCGCGCTGCCGTTCGCCAGCGGGGTTTCGCTCTCGCGTCCCGATCTGCACGTCTTCGCCTTCAGCGGTGACGGCGATGCATTTTCCATCGGCGGCAACCACTTCACCCACACCGCGCGCAAGAACATCAAGATGACGCTCGTCGTCATGGACAACCAGGTTTATGGCCTGACCAAGAAGCAGACGTCACCCACGTCTCCGCTCGGTTTCAAGAGTAAGACCGACCTCTGGGGCGCCGTTGATTATCCGATCAATCCCGCCAAGCAGGCCGTCTCGGTCGGCGCCTCATTCGTGGCGCGCACCTCCGCCACTAATCCCAATCATGTCCTCGCTACGATGGAAGCGGCGATGGATCACGACGGTTTCAGCTTCGTCCACTGCCTGAGCGAGTGCGTTGAATTCTACGAAGGCGCGTTCGACGCGGCGAATCCGCGCAAGGGCGGCGTGTTCAACGAGGTGCCCAAGAGCCATGACGTGACCGATGAGCTGGCTGCCTACAAGCTGGCCAGCGCGGATTTCCCCGGCAACTTCGGCGTGCTCTACAAGGTTAACAAACCAACCAAGAACGCCCGGGAAGCCGAGATCGTCAAGAGCTACCAGAGCAAGGTGGCCGGCCTCAAGGACTGGCAGATTCTCCAGAAGACGTTCGACAAGATGAAATAATTTGTCTCTATCATAAACGCCCAAGCTTTTGCTTGGGCGTTTTTTTATTTTCCCTGTGATCAACGGTGGCCGCCAGACACCAGCAGCGTTTCGCCCGTGACCCATGACGAATCGTCCGAGGCAAGATAGGTTACCGCCGCCGCGATATCCTGCGGCTGGCCGATACGACCGAGCGGGGCGTTATTGACATAGTTGTCATGAAAATCCCCCGTGGCGATGCCAGCCGTGTGCGTGCCTTCGGTTTCGACCAGGCCGGGCCGGACGGCGTTGACGCGGATTTTGCGTATGCCCAGTTCCTTGGACAGCGAGCCGGTGATGACATCCACCGCACCTTTCGTTGCGCTGTAAACCGAGCCGTACGGCGGGGCCAGCGTGCTGACGAGCGAACTTAGATTGACCACGCTGCCGCCGGCGGGATTAAAATGATTCACCGCTTCCTGCGTCGTAAGTAATAACCCCAGTACATTCAAATTGAATTGCTTGTGAAAATGCGCTTCGGTGATCTGTTCGAGCGGTGCGAATTCATAGATGCCCGCGTTGTTCACGAGGATGTCAATGTGTCCAAAGGCCTTCGTCGTTTCCGAAAACAACTTTTCAATGTCTGCCCGCTTCGCGACGTCGCCCTGTACGGCCAAGGCCTTGCCGCCCGCGCTGGTAATTTCGGCGACAATCCTGTCGGCGCCAGCTTTACTGGACGCATAATTGACGATAACGGCTGCGCCATTTGCCGCTAGGTGTTTGGCGATGGCCGCGCCGATGCCTTTTGAAGCCCCGGTGACGACGGCGATCTTGCCGGCAAGTTTCTTGGTGGTGTTTGTATTCATATTTTTGACTGGTTTTTGTTATGGTTGGTTGCTTTCTCCCGAACTTCTTTCGGGTAATATTTAGTGCGCATTCGCCGGAGCGACGGCGGGTACCGCAACTTTTTTCAGTAGCGGCGTGAGTAGCGCAGCGACGGCGAGACACCCGCCGATGACGAGAAAGGCGTCGGCAAACGTCTGCACCTGCGCTTCGCGATAGGTTAGCGACCAGAGCTGTTTGAGTGCGACGGCCTGTCCGTGAATCAGGTCGCCGCCATTCCTGGCGGCAAATTTCACGGTGGTCTGGTGCAATAATTCCTGCATGGCGGCGTTCGTCGGGTTCAAATGTTCGGCCAGCCGTAGAAAATGCAGATTGGTGCGGTCGTTCAACATTGTCGCGCAGACGGCGATGCCGATCGCGCCGCCGAGATTGCGCATCATGTTGAACAGTCCGCTGGCATATTTCAGCCGCGCGGGCGGCAGGCTGCCGAGGCCGAGATTGACGGCGGGCGCGACGGCAAAGACCTGCGGAAAACCGCGCAGGAATTGCGGCAGAAAAAGTTCTCCCGCGCCCCATTCGTGCGTGATGCCGCTGAAACTCCACATCGAAACCGCGAACATGGCCAGCCCGAACATCATCAGCCAGCGCGCGTCAAACCGTTTCGCCAGCGCGATGTATATGGGAATTCCAAACAGCGACGCTGCGCCGGTGGACGCAATTGCGATGCCGATTTGCCACGCGCTATAGCCGCGCACGTAGCCGAGGAACAACGGCGTGAGAAAAATGGTGGCGAACATTCCCACACCGGTCATGAACGACAAGATGCAGCCGAGCAAAAAATTGCGGTTGGTTAGCGCGCGCAGGTCAACCACCGGATTCGCAAACGTCAGGCTGCGGATGATAAACAGAATTCCCGCAACCCCGGCGACAACGGCAAAGATTCTGATGGTCGCGTCATCAAACCAGTTCCAGCGCGCGCCCTCTTCCAATACGTATTGCAGGCTGCCGAGGCCGGTCGCCATCAATAGGATCCCAAGGTAATCCGCGCCTTTGAGGAGCGACCAGTCCGGCTTGTCAATTTTCACGAGCACCGGTGTCAGCCCGGCGACCAGCGCGCCCGGGAGGAGATTGATGTAAAAGAGCCAGCGCCAGTTCAGTGTGTCCGTGATCCAGCCGCCGATTACCGGACCCAGCGTCGGCGCGACCGACGCAATGGTGCCGATCACCGCCGCCGAATATACGCGGCGCGTTCCCTGGAAATAATGAAATGACGACGTGAACACGGTCGGAATCATTGAGGCCCCGAGCAATCCCTGCAGCGCGCGGAACACGATCATGCTTTCGATGTTCCAAGCCAGTCCGCACAACAGGCTGGTCAGCGTGAATCCGACGGCTGAAACCGTGAACAGCCAGCGCGTCGAAAACACTCGCGTCAGCCAGCCGGACAGCGGAATCATGCAGATTTCGGCAATCAAATACGCCGTCTGCACCCAGCTGATTTGATCCTGCGCGGCGGACAATCCGCCGCCGATGTCCTGCAGCGACGAGGCGACAATCTGGATGTCCAGCAGCGCCATGAACATCCCGATGCACATGACTACGAACGGCAAGACGTCTTTGGCGCGCAGCGGCGGTTGGGCGGGCGTGCTCATAAAAATCTTATTTGGTGTTCACTTTTGCCGTCACCGAAAGTCCGGGACGCAGCTGGCCCAGCGTTGCCTTTTCGTCATCGAGTTGAATCCGCACGGCGACGCGCTGGACGATCTTTGTGAAATTTCCCGTGGCGTTTTCCGGCGGCAGCACGCTGAATTGCGCGCCGGTTGCCGGTGCGATGCTCACGACCCGACCGCGAAAACTTTTTCCGCCGAGCAGGTCGATTTTCACCGTCGCTGGCGAACCGGCGTGCATTTGCGCGAGCTGGTTTTCCTTGAAGTTTGCGTCAATCCACAAACCGTGCGCCGGCACGAGCGAAATCAATTGCGAACCCACCGTCGCATAGGCACCGACCTGCGCGCTGCGGTTGCCGACGATGCCGGCCATCGGCGTGCGCAGTTCCGTGTAGTTCAAATTCAGTTGCGCGAGGTTGCGTTCGGCGATGGTCGCGGCGAGTGCCGCTTGCGACTGCTGTTTTTGGGTTGCGATGACGTCCAATTGCCGCTGCGCCGCCGTGAAAGTCGCGCGCGCTTTGTCGCCGGCCGCCAACGCTTCCTTGTAATCCGCGTCTGTTTTTTGAAATTCCTCTGTGGATTCGATGCCGGTGTTCAGCAGCTTTTGGGCGCGAACCTGGTCATCGTGCGTGCGCGTGATCTCTGCCTCCGCCGCCGCCACGCCCGCCTGCGCCTGGGCGATAATGGCGTCCTGCCAGTGCCGGGTGGCATCAAGATTAATCAGCGCGGCGTTTTGAATCGCCACGGCGGCATCCGCTTTCGCGAGCGCGGCGCGGTAATCGCGGTCGTCCAGCTTCAACAGTAAATCACCCGCGCGCACCTGCTGGTTATCGGTTACAGCCAGCTGAGCAATGAAGCCGGACACCTTCGGCGCTATCACCGTCACGTCGCCGCCAACGTAGGCGTCCTCCGTGCTTTCGATGAAGCGTCCCACCGCCCACCAGTCGTGGCTGATTTTTGCGACGCCCATGCCGGCGCAGGCTATCAGTGCGACGAGCGCTGCGTGTTTGAACGCCCGCCCGCGGCTCTTCTTCGGCGACGGTGCATCGGCATCACTATTCAATTCAAAACGGTTCGTCTGATTGAATTGCGCCGGCCGTGTCAGCGGCGGCGTGGATAGGGTGACGCGCGGAGTTTCCGCAACATTATCGGAAAGGACATTGGCATTCATGTTTTTTGTTGTTTTGGTTTATTTGGTCGGAAAAAGAAACCGACCGGTTGGTATGTTATTGGTGCAAATAAAATGCGTGGTGTGATCTTTCATAGACTTGGATTAATTCCGTGACTTATCGGCGGACTTGGCCGCCGGCTTGGCGCCGTCCACGCCGAATAGCAATTTCACGTAGCTTCGGAACTGTTCTATGTTGTCTCGAACGACGTCGTTGTTTCCGGCGATCTTCGCCAGCAACAGCGAGCCTTGCACGATGGCTAGCTGAAACTGCGCCACCGCTTTCGGGTCGAACTTGGCGTCGGGCGCGTGGACAGTTTTGGCTTCCGCGAGGTCCTGCGCTACATCGCGGACGATTCGCGCGAAAAAGTCCTGACAGACATCACGGATTTCCAGGTTGGTGAACGCCAGCTCCTGCGCGAATACCCCGATCAGGCAGCCCTTGGTTACCTGGCCCTTGCCGCCGACGGATTCCTTGACGTAATCCAGCCGCCCAAACACGCGATCCAGCGGATCGGCCAGCTGGCGGAACGGCGCGGCCTCGTAATCCTGAACCTTGGCCTCGTGGAAATGCGTCAATGCGGTCTGCGCGATCTCGTCTTTGCTTTTGAAATAATGAAAGAAACCGCCCTTGGTCACGCCGGCGTCCGCGCAGATATCGTCCACAGTGGTGGCACTATAGCCGCGCGCGCGCATCAGCTTCACGCCCGCGTTAACGAGCTTGCGTTTTGTCTCCGACAGTTCGGTTGATGTGATGCGATTAGACATACAGACTAGTTGGTATGTTAACCCAAAACCAGCAATCGTCAACCATTTTTTAATAAATATTTTACGGCGGCCTTTCTCGGGGTTTTCTTTGAATTTGAGCATTTTCCCTTAGCGACTACTATTTGCGCCATGCAACGATTCACGATTTAACGGTTCAACGAAGCCATGGCTCACCTCCACGAAAAAATTGATTTCACTGTCGCGATCTTCATCGTTCATGCCGGCAAGATCCTGCTCATCCACCACCGCAAGCTCGACAAGTGGCTGCCGCTCGGCGGCCACATCGAACTGGACGAAGACCCGGAGCAGGCCGCCTTGCGCGAAGCGAAGGAAGAAAGCGGACTCGACGTGGAACTGCTCGGCGAACGTCCGCCCACGACCTCGCCGGGCACGCGCGCCCTCATCGCTCCCCGCTTCCTGGACATCCACCGCATCAGCGACACCCATGAGCACATCGGTCTGATCTATTGGGCGCGGCCGGGAAATTCTGCTGATGTAAAACTCGCGACCGAAGAACATCACGACATCCGCTGGTGTTCGCCCGTTGATTTGGAACAGCTTTCCCCGCCGATGACTGCCGCGGTAAAATGGTATTGCCACCGGGCGCTCGCCGAAATCCACAGCCCCGCGTGAACCTTCGTCAACAACGCCAGTCGCTCGGTTTCACTATCGAAGGCCTGAACTCCTTCGGCACGGTCCTGTTTTTCACCTACCTGTATTTCTTGCTGCACGACCGGTACGGTTTCACCAACCCGGCCAACCTCGCCGTCGCCGCGCTGCTTGGCTTCTGTTACGCGGTTTGCTCCTGGCAGGCCGGCCGGTTGGCGCAACGCTGGGGTTATTACCGCGCGCTCAAGCTCGGATTTGGCATCATGGCTGGCGGGCTGCTTCTCGGCTCGCAACTGGCCTCCGCTGCGGGCGTGATCATTTGCGCCGCCGGCGTCACGCTCGGCATGTGCTTCACCTGGCCGGTGCTTGAGGCGCTCATGAGCGAAAGCGAGCCGCCCGCGCGCGTTCCGCACGCCGTTGGCATCTACAACATCGTGTGGGCGGCGACCAATGCCTTCGCGTTTTTCATCGGGGGCACGCTCATCGAAAAACTTGGTTACCGCAGCATCTACTTTATCCCGGCCGGCATCGCCCTGTTGCAAATCGTGCTGACGCTCTGGCTGGAAAAAATCCCGCTGCCCGCCACGGCGGCAGACGTCTCCGCCCCGCCGGCGGATCCCAACCGTCCCGCGCCGGCCCGCGCACAGATGTTCCTCCGTTTGGCGTGGCTGGCGAACCCTTTTGCCTACATCGCCATCAACACCCTCGTCGCCGAGCTGCCCGGCCTCGCCGCGAAATTCCAGCTCACGCCGATGGTCGCGGGCTTTGCGTGTTCGCTGTGGGGTTTTGCACGGCTGGCGGCCTTCTTGGCGCTCTGGCGTTGGCCGGGCTGGCATTATCGGTTTCTCTGGCTTGTGGTGGCCTTCGGCGCGCTCGTGCTGTCGTTTGCCACCATCCTGATCGTGCCGAATTTCGCGGTGCTGCTCGGTGCCCAGATGTTCTTCGGGCTGGCCATCGGACTGATCTATTATTCCTCGCTGTTTTATTCCATGGACGCCAGCGACGTCAAAAGCGCGCACGGCGGCATTCACGAAGCCGCCATCGGCGCGGGCAACTGCCTCGGCCCGGCCGTCGGCGCGGCGGCGCTGCAGTTTCTCCCGCAAGCCGTCAACGCCGGCGCCCTCGCCGTGAGCGCGCTGCTGGTGGCCGGCTTCGGCGGCTTGATTGGAATTTGGCTAACCGGGCGGAAAAAGTAAGCAAACGCCAACGGCAACCCGCGCGGCGGGGTGGAACGGATCTTTTTCAACTTCTTCCGCTTTGTTTCTGCGCTCCCGTTTGATACTCCTTTCCCCCTGCGTTACCTGATGAAACAAAAGCTGTTTTGCTTTGGTGACGATTTTACCATCAAAAACGAAGCGGACGAGGATGTGTTTTTCGTGGACGGCAAAGTGTTCACCATCGGCCAGAAACTTTCCTTTCAAGACCTGAACGGCCGGGAACTCGCCTTCATCCAGCAAAAACTTCTGTCTTGGGGACCGACTTACGAAATCTATCGCGACGGCCAGCTCGCCGCCGTTGTAAAGAAGCATCTGTTCACGCTGTTCCGCTGCGCGTTCACCGTGGACGTGCCCGGCCCGGACGACATCGAAGCGCAGGGCAGTTTTACTGACATGGAATACACCTTCACGCGCGGCCCGGAACCTGTTGCCGAGGTTTCCAAGCGCTGGTTCGCCTTTACCGACACCTATGGCGTGGACATCGCCGATGGCGCAGACGACATCCTCATCCTTGCCAGCACTGTGGTCATTGATATGGTCTGCCACGCTGACCGCCAGCGCCGCTGATTTTCTGCCCCCGCGGCGGAGCGAACCCAGCAGAGTTGGTGCAAATAATATTTATCTGTGCCCTCTGTGCCTCTGTGGCTAAACTGACTTCATGTCTGCTGAACAACAACCGGTGCCGCCCGCGCCGAATCCCGAACGCAAAACTTTGGATGATCGCGCCAAGCTGACTGAGCTGGAACGCATCCGGCATTCCGCTGCGCATGTTTTGGCCACCGCCATTTTGCGGCTGTGGCCGGAGGCGCAGTTTGCCTATGGCCCGCCGGTGGAGAATGGCTTCTATTACGATCTTGAATTGCCGCACCGCATTTCCCAGGAAGACTTCGAGTCGATCGAGGCGGAGATGAAGAAGGAAATCAAAGCGAACCATCCCTTTGAAAAGCTAGTGGTTACTCGCGAGCAGGCCATCGCCGATGCGTCGAGCGGACGGCTTGGCGGACTTGGCGAACGTCCCGGCAACGCCTCGAAATTCAAGTTGGATTTGCTCAAGCAGATTCCCGAAGGCGAACCGATTTCTTACTATAAGAACGGCGATTTTATTGACCTCTGCGCCGGGCCGCACGTCATGCGTACCGGCAACGTCGGCGCGTTCAAGCTCACCAGCGTGGCCGCTGCTTACTACAAGGGCGACGAAAAAGGCCCGCAGCTCCAGCGCATTTACGGCACGGCATTTAAGAACAAGACCGCCCTGGACGAATATTTCACGATGATCGAGGAGGCCAAGCGCCGCGACCATCGCAAAATCGGCGCGGAGATGGGACTGTTTGCAATCGATACCGAGTTTGTCGGGCCGGGCATGCCGCTGTGGCTGCCCAAGGGCACGGTGTTGGTCGAAGAACTGGAGAAGCTGGCCAAGGAAACCGAATTCGCCGCCGGCTATGTCCGCGTCCGCACGCCGCACCTGGCGCGCGAGAAAATGTATAAGACTTCCGGGCATTTGCCTTATTATGCGGAGTCCATGTTTCCTCCGATGGAACTCGCCGGCGAAGGCAAGCCTGATCCGGAACTGGAGCGCAAGATTAAGGATGCCGAGGTTAAGCTGCGCGAAATGGAATCAGCCGCTAAAGTCATCGAGTCAAAGGAACAGACCGAGGGCGGCACTGAAGAAGACGACGAGGCCTTGGGCGAGGATTTGTATCGGGGTGAACAATTGCGTGAAGCGCTGGCCAAGCTGATGGCCACTCGCAGCAACGTTGACCGTTACTACCTCAAGGCGATGAACTGTCCCCACCATCATCGCATCTTCGCCGCTGAACCCAAGAGTTACCGCGACCTGCCGTTGCGCCTCGCGGAATACGGCACTTGCTACCGCTACGAGCAGAGCGGTGAGCTGTTCGGCCTTATGCGCGTGCGTTCGCTCAACATGAATGACGCCCATATCTATTGCACCGAGGAGCAGTTCGCCGCCGAGTTTCGCGCCGTGAACGACATGTATTTGAAGTATTTCAAAATCTTCGGTCTCGAAAAATATCAGATGCGCTTCAGCACGCACGCGGCGGAAGGGCTCGGCAAGAAATATGTCAACGAGCCGGCATTGTGGAAGCAGACCGAGGACATGGTGCGCAAGGTGTTGATCGAATCCGGCATCAACTACGTGGAAGTCGCCAACGAGGCGGCGTTCTATGGGCCGAAGATTGACGTGCAGGTGTGGAGCGCCATCGGCCGCGAATTCACCATCGCCACCAACCAGGTGGACTTCGCCGTGCCCGCCAAGTTCGGTCTCACCTACCGCGACAAGGACAACTCGAACCGGACGCCCTTGTGCATCCATCGTGCGCCCCTTGGTACGCATGAGCGGTTTATCGGCTTCCTCATCGAGCATTACGCGGGCAACTTTCCGCTCTGGCTCGCGCCGGATCAGGTACGCGTCATCACGCTCAACGACGACGCGGCGCTCATCGAATACGCGAAGGGCATTGTGACGGAGCTGCGCGCGAACATGGTTCGCGTGGAAGCTGACTACAGCGCCACGCCGTTCAAGGCGAAAATTGCGGATGCGGAAAAAACCCGCGTCCACACGATGCTCGTCATCGGCGGTCGCGACCTGGAAGCGGGGCAAGTCAGCGTGCGCCTGCACCACGGCGGCCCGCAAGGCGCGAAGCCAAAGGCGGAGGTCGTGGCCGACCTTCTGGCGAGCATCAAATCGCGGCGGGCGTGAGCGGGCGCATTGCATTCGTCCCGGTTCGCTGGTATACCAGCGCCGAGGCAAATCGTAGTCCGTCACGCTTATGAGAAAAATCATCCTGTTACTCCTCGTCCTGGCCGTGGGTATCGCGCTGGGCATTCATTTCCAAAAGCAGGCCCAAACCCAAAAGGTTGAGACCCAGGTGCAGACGGCGGCCGACCAAGCCGGTGCCACCGTCAAAGCGGGCGTGCAGACGGTGGGTGCGGTGGCGGCGGACGTTAAAACCGGCCTCGCGGCCGGCGTCCAGAAGTCGGAGGATGTTGCCACCAATCTCGCGGCCAAGGTGAAAGCAGGTATGCAAAAAGTCAGCGCGGTCACCACCAACGTGGTGGGCGAGCTCAAACAGAAGCTGCCATGAGCTGGAACGAGCTGTTCTTCGACTTCGTGACGCTCTGGGTGACTATTGATCCCCTTGGCACCATGCCGCTGTATCTGTCGGTCACCAAACATTTGCCGGCCGAGGCCCGCAAGCGCGCGGCCATGCGTGCGACAGTGATCGCGTTCTTCATTCTCGCGGGGTTTCTTTACCTGGGCCAGTATCTGCTGGAGCTATGCGCATAGAAATGCTGTCGTTCCAGATCGCCGGCGGCATCGTGCTGTTCCTATTCGCCCTGTCGATGATTTTTGAAAAGTCGTCGGCCTCGCCGGAAACGCCGGACGCCGGCCACGACGTGGCGGTGTTTCCGCTGGCCATGCCCTCCATCGCCACGCCGGGCGCCTTGCTATCTGTAGTGGTGCTGACGGATAACAACACGCACAATTTTTTTCAGGAGACGCTCACCTGCGGGGTGCTGGTGCTGGTGCTCGGCCTGACGCTGGTCCTGATGTTGCTTGGCGACAAGCTGATCGGGCTTATCGGCCGTTCGGGCGCGAATATCCTGAGCCGCGTGATGGGCATGATGCTTTCCGCCGTGGCCGTGGAAATGGTTTACAGCGCCATCAAGGGGCAGCTGGGGCCGGGTTAGGCGCTGCGGTCGGGCGCAAATTTTTACCTGCGATTCCCCTGCGGCCCGGTTAGCATCGCGGCATGAACTGCATCGTCACCGCCGGGCCGACGTTCGAGCCGCTGGACGACGTGCGCCGGCTCACGAACTTTTCCACGGGCCGGCTCGGCACGGAACTCGCCAATTTTCTGGCCGCGCGTGGTCACCGCGTCACGCTGCTCATCGGCGAAACCGCAACTTACCCCGGCGAACGCCGGGCGCAGTCGGTGAAAACGTTTTCCACCACGGCGGACTTGCAGTCGAAGCTGAAAGCGTTTACCGGCAAAAAAGTGGCTGCCATCTTCCACGCGGCGGCGGTGAGTGATTTCACGTTCGGCCCATTGTTCACGCGCGCCGCGGCGGGCCAGCTCAGGCGATTCAAACCGTCCCGGAAAATCTCCACGCGCGCCGGCCACCTGTTCGTGGAACTGGTGCCGACACCAAAAATCATCGCGGAACTGCGCGGTTGGTTTCCGCAGACGAAGATCGTCGGCTGGAAATTTGCGGTGGATGGAAATCGTCCGGATGCCCTGCGCGCGGCGGAGCGGCAGCTCGCGGATTGCGCGACGGACTTCTGCGTGGCGAACGGCCCGGCCTACGGCCAGGGTTTCAGCCTGGTTTCAACCAATGCTCAAAAGCATTTAGCCGGCCCGATGCAATTATTCGCCGCCTTGGAAGAATTACTGGAAAGCCGTCGGCCGCCGGCAGCATGAATAAATTGTTGGCCGCCGTCTTTGCTGCCTTCTGCCGCCTGCCTTTGCTTCTTACGCCTCAAAGTTCTTCAAGTGCTTCAGCCCCCACTTCATTGGCAGCCAGCCGACCATGCCTGACATCAGCGCAAACCCGGCGATGCACAGGAACGCCAGTCCGAGGTTCGGGTGAAACCCTCCGCCGCCTACCACCAATAGCGTGAGCGAACCGATGATATAGATCGAGCTTAACACAAAGCACAGCGTGCCGCCGAAGCCGCTGACGATCTTGTTCGGGTTGGTTTCAGTGACGTTCGGATACAGCACGCCCAGGCCGACGGCGAGGCCGTTGAGCGCGAAGGTCATCACGGTGACGACCGCCCCGAAGAACGCGACGTCGCTCCACGGCATCTTGAGCAGGTAGCAGGAGAGCGTGACCAGCAACAGCGTTACGGCGAGCGACAGCGCGCTGGCCAGCCAGTATTTGACCATCACGACGCGCGCCAGGCCCATCGGTGACATGCCGACGATCCACATTCGCCGGCCTTCGAGGGAAAACTGCGGGAACACGAACCGCGTCGTGACGGACGCCAGGTTGAACGCGCACGCGCCGAGGTTCAGGAACGCGACCGCATGGATCCAGAACGGGCTCGTGAGCTGGTGCGTGAAGTTGCGGAGATTGATGATATAGGCGCCGAGCAGGCCGAAGAACATCACCGACTGCCCCCATTGTGTGGTATCGCGCCAGAACATGCGCAGGTCCTTCACGGTCAGCGCCCGGGTGTCGGGCGGAAGTAGCGGGATTTTATCGACCAATTTTTCCAGCCAACCGGGGGTGGCGGAACCGCGTCCGTTCGCGCCGCGAAAATGGAACTTGAAGCCGCCGCCCGCGCGGCTTTGCACCGCCGAGGCTGTGTCATAAAACAGGTTGCCGAACCGTGTGAAGGCGATGCTGCCGAAGAACAGCGTGTTGCTCAACAGCACCGCCGCGTAGAAAATGGCGTTGTTCCGGATGCCCTCGGCCCATTGCAGCACCGCGCTGGAGAGCCAGTAGCTCGGCAAAAACGGGAACATCGTGAACCGCGTTTTGGCGAGCAGTCGGTCGAGTGCCTCCAGCGTGCGCTTGTCCAGCAGGTCGTCGTCCACGGGGTTCGTCTTCCACCAGAACGCCACGAATGCCAGCAGCACCAGCGCCAGCAGCAGCAGCATGATCTGAAAACTTTTCCGGTCCAGGTGCCGGCCGATGCTGATCGCCAGCGCCGCCCCGAACAAGCCGGGCAGCACGATGAACAGCCCGATGAGCAACACCATCAACGGATAAAAATGCCACGGCACCTCGCGCACCATTCCGAAGGCCACGAGCAGCGGCGCGATCAAAAACAAAAACGCCCACGACGCGAGCACGCTCGACTCGACGAATTTCCAGTTGAAGATCGTCTGGTTGGACACCGGCAGCGACAGCAGGAACGCCGTCTCGCGGTTCCGGAACAGGTTTGTGTAGCTGATGATTAAATTGCTCAACAGGAGCAGCCCGAACAAAAAAGCGAACAGCGTATACAGCAGCCGTTCCGTCAGCACCGCGCCCAGACCGGGAAACTTGGCGATGAATTGCAGGCCGTGGTAAAACAGCTCGAACGCCAGCACCAGGTAGCCGACCATGAATGCGCTGATGATGCCGGTAAGCAGCCGCGACTGTTCGCGCACCGAAAGCAGCCGCCGCCAGCTATGGGTCGTGTTCACGCGCAGCAACAGCAGCAGCTGTGAGGCTTTGAACTGGGCAATCAGGCTGGACACGCGCCAGAAATTAAGCCGCAACCGCGCCGGACGCAACCGCAGAAGACGGATTTGGATTAGGCGGTGGCCAGATTATCTTCCAGCACTTTCGAATGTGCGGGATTTTCCGGCGACTCGGCGGTGGCGGGCGCTTTGTCCAGAACTTTGATCGGTTCGTAGAAGGTATTCCGTTGCACGGGCGTCAGTCCGGTTTCACGGATGGCCTTGATCATGTCCGCCTTGGTTTGCAATTGCGGCGAGGTGGCCCCCGCCATGTGGAAAATGTGTTCCTCAATGATCGTGCCATGGATGTCGTCCGCACCGTAGCTCAGCGCTACCTGTGCCAGCTTCAGGCCCAGGCCCACCCAGTAGGCGGTGATGTGCGGGAAATTATCGAGATAGATGCGGCTGACGGCGATGGTGCGCAGCGAATCATAACCGGTCGGCGGATGTTCGACGGGAATGTCGTTGTCCTCCGGCTGGTAGGCGAGGGGAATGAGCGCGGTGAAGCCGTGCGTCTCGTCCTGCAGCGCGCGCAACTGCCGCAGATGGTCCACGCGGTCGGCGAGCGTTTCGACATGGCCGTAGAGCATGGTGCAGGTGCTCCGCTGGCCCAGCCGGTGCCAGGTGCGGTGGACGTCCAGATATTCTTCGGCGGATTCTTTCCCCTTGGCGATGGCGCTGCGGACTTCCTTGCGGAAAATTTCCGCGCCGCCGCCGGTGAGCGAGTCCAGGCCGGCGGCCTTCAATTCGGTGAGCGTTTCCCGAACGGATTTTTTGGCGAGCCACGTGAGGTGAAGAATTTCAATGGCGGTGAAACATTTCAATTGCAGCCGGCCATCAAGATTTTTCAACGCCTTCAGCATGTCCGTGTAATAGCTGAACGGCAGCGACGGATGCAGGCCGCCGACGATGTGCAGTTCCGTGATGCCGAGCTTGAGGGCTTCGCGTGCCTTCTCGACGATCTGCGGGACGGTCAGCTCAAAGCCGTCCGCATCGCGTTTCTTGCGCGCGAAGGAGCAGAACTGGCAGGACAGGATGCAGTAGTTCGAGTAGTTGATGTAGCGGTTGATGATGAAGCTGGCGCGGTTGCCAACCTTGCGCTGCCGCACAAAATCGGCGATGGCGCCGAGGGCGTTGAGGTCTTTCGTCTCCAACAACCGCAGCGCGTCAGCCTCGGAAATGCGTTCGCCGGCGACCACCTTGTCGTAAAGGTCGCGAATTTCGCTGCGCTGGATGAAAAAATTCATTCTGTCCATTATACAACTTCGCGGGAGCAAGGCAAATGCGGCAAACCTAGGAGGCTGGGCATCACACCTCCCGCACCACGCCCCAATAAACATCCAAATGCTTGCCGAGGTAGAGCTGCACCGCCTTGACCAGCACTTTGGCCTCTTCTTTCTGTCCGGCCGCGACGATGTCTTTTAACGCCATGCCGGGCGTGATGGCGAACGCGCCTTGCGCGATGATGGGGCCTTCGTCCAGCCGCATGGAAACAAAATGAGCGGTCACCCCGGCGATTTTCACGCCCTGCTCATAGGCCTGCCGGTAAGCCTGCGGCCCGGGAAAACTCGGCAGCAGCGACGGATGAATGTTGATGATCTTGTTTTTGTGCCGCCAGACGAAGTTTGGCGAAAGGATTTTCATGAACCGCGCCAGCACGATGAAATCAATTTCGTGTTCCTCCAGTAGGTTTAGGGCTGTGTTCTCGGATTTGGCGCGGTCATGCCAGTCGAGCTGGACAAACGGCAGCCTGTGTTTTTTGGCGCGCGGCGCGAACTCGGCGTGGTTGCCGATGACCAGCGCTGGTTCCGCTGTCAATTTCGCCGCCAGCAACGCGTCGAAGCAGTGCGTTTCTTTTGTGACCATGATTGCGAAACGCTGCCGTTGTTTCGGGTCCGTCAGTCGCAATTTGATTTCCATGCCGAGCGCGCGGGCCAGCGTTTCGAGGCCGCTGCGGAGCGCCTCGGTTTTTAGCGCCCCGCGTTTCCACGAGGCCTGGAGCGTCATGCTGAACTGGCCGCGCGTGACCTGCTCCTCCAGCGCCTCGATATTGGCGTGCTGCTCGAACAGAAAATTCGTCACCCGGGCGATCACGCCGGTCTTGTCGCGCCCGATCACTGTGACAGTGGCAAATTGCTTCATGCGGATACGAATAAACCAAATTGACCGAAATTAAAGGATTTTGCCGGGCTCCGAACCTGGCTGACTGCGCTTTGAGTTTGTAAATAGTGAGAAAATCTGCAACTTTCCGCGGCTCTTGTTGTTAAATTTGAACTTGAATGGCCTTTAGCCCCGTTAGAAATCTCGTCGCGACGGTCGCGGATGCGTCTCCGGCGCAGTTCGACGACTGGCGTAAGTCGTGGCGCACCGCCGCGGACGCCGGTTCCGCCGAACCGCTGCTGACGTTCGTCGCGCGCGAACGCGGCATGGCGGAGGACCTCTTCATCCAGAAACTCGCGACCGCCCTCGGCTGGCCCTATCTCGATCTGCCCAAGCTCACGGTCGAAAACGAGGTGCGCGGCAAACTTTCGACCAAAATCGCGTTCCAGTATTTCGTCCTGCCGGTGGCCCTTAATAATGGTGTTTTGCAGATCGCCGTCAGCGACCCCTTCGACGCGGCGATGATGAACGCCATCCGGTTCGACGTGAAGATGCCGGTGAGCTTTGCCCTGGCGACGCGCGGCGAAATCGAGAAGGCGCTTAAAAAATATTACGGCGTCGGCGCCGAGACGCTGGACGAAATGGGCGAGGGCGAGCCGATGGAGCTGGAGCTCGCCTACGATAAGGAGATCACCGAGGGCGACCAGGAGGCGAGCGTCATCAAGTTCGTCAACCAGATCATCTGGGAGGCGTTCAAGGATCGCGCAACGGACATTCATTTCGAACCGCAGGAGGATGAGCTGCGCATCCGCAACCGCATTGACGGCATTCTGCACCAGATTCCGCTGCCGCCGCAGTTGAAGCGATTTCAGTCGGCCATCATCTCGCGCATCAAGGTGATGAGCGGCATGAACATTTCCGAGAAGCGCCTGCCGCAGGACGGCCGCATCAACGTCCGCATCAAGGGCGAGGAAATCGACATCCGCGTCTCCACCGTGCCGACGGTCTATGGCGAAAGCGTTTCGCTCCGTCTGCTCACCCGCGGGAAAATATTCCTGTCGCTCGACAAGCTCGGCTTTTCCAAGCTGGAAGAGGACGCCATCCGCGACATCATCATCAAGCCGCACGGCATTTTCCTCGTGACCGGGCCAACCGGCTCCGGCAAATCTACGTCCCTCTACGCCTTTCTCTCGGCCATCAACTCTGTCCACAAGCGCATTATTACGATCGAGGAACCGGTCGAATACGAACTCAAGGGCATCAACCAGATCGCCGTGCGCTCGGACATCGGGCTGACGTTCGCGATGGGGCTGCGCCATATTTTGCGCCAGGATCCCAACGTCGTCATGGTTGGCGAAATCCGCGACCAGGAGACGGCGGATATCGCCATCCGCGCCTCGCTCACCGGGCATCTGGTTTTCTCCACGCTGCACACGAACGACGCGCCCAGCGCGTTCACGCGTTTGACGGACATGGGCATCGAGCCGTTCCTTATCGCGTCGTCGGTCGAGGCCGTGCAAGCGCAGCGGCTGGTCCGCACGATTTGTCCGCACTGCAAAACGGAACATAAGGTGGATCGGGATTACCTGCGGAAGATTGGTTTTCCCGAGGCGGACATCGAGACGGCCAAAATCTGGCGCGGCGCCGGCTGTGAAAATTGTCGGCAGCAGGGCTATCAGGGCCGCAAGGGCATTTACGAGCTTCTGATCGTCACCGAGGCCCTGCGGCCGCTCATCATGAACCGCGCCAACGCTTCCACCATCGCCCAGCGCGCCATTGAGAACGGGATGCGCACCCTCCGCACCGACGGCTGGAACAAGGTCAAGGCCGGCACCACCACCATCGAGGAAGTCCTCCGCGTCACGCAGATGGAGGAACATATGGACGCGCTGAGTGGCGGTGAGGACAAGACCCAGTTTATTGCCCGTTGAAAATGCCTTTAGCCGCCACATCCAGGTTTTGCGACTTTCGATTGACGCGCCGGTTATCGGCTGCGCGCTTCAACCGCAAATCGGCAATCGTAAATCATAAATCGTAAACAAATGGCCCGCTGGAATTCCTGCAATATCCTGCACGTCGCCCCCGACGCGAAACGCGTCTGGCAGTTTGACGCGAAGGGCGGCGGCTTCGTGCTCGATCGCGAGCTACGCGTGGCTCATACGGATAAATTGCCGGCCAAGGGCATCGCCAAAAACTGGTCGTCGCTTTGGCAGCCAAAGCTGAATGTCGCCTGGCTGCCCCCGGAAAATGTCTTCCTGCGCGTCGTCGAGCTGCCGGCGAGCAACTTCGAGGAGACGCTCGCGATGGTCGAGCTGCAGTTGGAAAAGTTTTCGCCGCTGCCGGTCACGCAAATCGTCTGGACGATGCACATTGTCGGCACGCACACCGCGCCGGCCAAGGGTGACCACGCGCCGGAAAGCCTGCAGACGGTGGTGGTGGTCATCGCCGAGCGCGGCGTGGTGGAGGAATTTCTTGGCCGGCTGGAACGCGAGGGCTTTCTCGCCGACCGGCTTGAGACCCCCATGCTGGACCAGCTCGCCGCCGTCTCGCCGGTGGACGACGGCGCGTGGCTGTTCCCGCTTTCGCTGGGCGGGCAAAGCGCGGCGCTCGTGGCGTGGTGGTTTGGCGGCGTACTGCGGAACCTCGGCTTTGTCACGTTGCCGCCGGCCGGCGACCGCGCGCAGGAATTGAAGGACCAGCTCGCGCATCTGGCCTGGTCGGGCGAGCTCGAGGGCTGGTTGACCGCTCCGCCAAAATGGCATTTGGTCGCCGACCCGGTGAATGCCACGGAATGGGAAAATGTTTTGCGCGCGGCCTTGAACGAGCCGGTGTCGGTCTCCGAACCGCCGGCTCCCGCGTCGCTCGCGGCCGGTACCGCGACCCGCGCCGCGTCGTCGGAAAAATCCCAGCTGTTGCCGGCGGAATACACCGCCCGTTATCACCAGCAGTTTGTGGACCGGCTGTGGCTGCGCGGGCTCGCCTATGCGGGCGCGGTGTATGCGGTGTTTCTGGTGATTTATTTTTGCGCGGTCGGCGTGCTCGGCTTCTATACGACCAAGGCGGAACGCGCCGTGGCCGCCCTCAGCAACGATTACACCAACGCGCTCCAGTTCAAGGCGCAGCTGGGCGTGCTGCAGGAACGGCAGCAGTTGAAATACGCCGCGCTGGACTGCTGGGAAATGGTGGCGCAGGATCTGCCGCCGGACATCAGCCTCCAACGGTTCAGCTTCACGGACGGAAAAACGCTCGCGCTGAGCGGTAATTGCACGCCGGAGCAGATCCCTTTGATCACGGATCCCAACGCCTTTTACGACGCCCTCCGCAAAGCCAAACGGAACGGCCAGCCGGTGTTCAATATCACGCCTGTTGACCAGCTGGTCTATCGCAATCTGAACAACACCTCGGCGACCTGGAGTTTCGCCCTCGAACTGCTGCGCTCGGAGGAGGAAGCCGAGTGAAAAAGTACTTTGAACAACTGCGCCCGATGGAACGCCGGCTGGTCGTCGGCGTGCTGGTGGTGCTGCTCATTGTGCTGAACGCCGTGTTCATCTGGCCGCACTTTTCCGACTGGGACAAGTTGCACGGCCGGCTCGACCAGGCGCATGGCAAGCTGAAGCTTTATCAGACGGCGGTGACCCAGATTCCGTCGCTCAAGGCTGACTTGAGCAAATATGAGAGCCAGGGCGAATCTGTCGCGCCCGAGGATCAAGGCATGAATTTTATGCGCGCCATCCAGACGCAGTCCACCCAGAGCGGGGTGCAGCTCCTGAACACTTCGCGCCAGCTTACGCGTACCAGCGACGCCTTTTTCGTCGAGCAGGTCCAGAACATAAATGTGCTCGCCACCGAGGAGCAACTCGTGGATTTTCTTTACAAGCTCGGTTCCGGCGTCTCCATGATCCGGGTGCGTGATCTGACGCTCCAGCCCGATCTGCCGCATCAGAAGCTCATCGCCGATATCCGGCTCGTGGCCAGTTATAAGAAAAATTCCGCGTCCGCCGCCAATAGTTCAATCGCAAAGGCACCATGAAAACCATCCTTCTCGCTCTGGCTCTGATCCTCACCGGCCTGGCCCTCCGGGCGCAAATCCCGCCGCCCAATCGCCTGCCGCGTCTGCCGCAGACCGCCCCCGCCGCGCCGGTCGCCGCGCCGGCGGAGGAGATGATTCCACCGGGAACGATCAATTTTCAGAGCGCCGACGTGAACCAGGTTCTCGAAATCTATTCGCAGCTCGTGGGCCGCACCTTGCTCCGTCCGGCCACTTTGCCGGGCGGCCCGATTGTGTTGAAGACCTTGACGCCGCTGACCAAAAGCGAGGCCATCCAGGCGCTGGAGGCCGTGCTGGCCATCAATGGCATCGTGGTGGTGCCCATCGGCGATAAATTTGTCAAGGTGCTGCCCTCCGATCAGGCGGCTCAGTCCGGCGGCGAGGTGGACACCAACAGCGCCGCTGACCTGCCCAACCTCGGCACCTATGAAACGCACATCGTCCAGTTGAAAAACGTCAAGCCCAGTGTGGTGATCCCCCTCATCCAAGGGTTCGGGAAACTGCCGGGAAATCTGTTTGCCATCGACGATAACGGCATCCTCGTCATGCGTGACTACGCGGAAAACATCAAGCGCATGCTGGAGATGATTGACCGGATCGACGTGAGTGTACCCGCGGAATATATCTCCGAGGTCATTCCGATTCGTTACGCGATGGCCTCGGACATCGCCAGCGCGCTGAACAGCCTGGGCGGCAGCGGCGGTTCCACGGTTAGCTTTGGCAGTAGCGGCAGTCCCACGCCAGTCAATGGAGTGCATACCGGTGGCTTTGGCGGCATGAACAGTTCGGGCGGTAGTCAGTTTGGCGGCAGCACGAGTTATGGCGGCCAATCCAGCCCCATTGGCGGGAACAACAGTACCCCCAACGGCACGCCGAGCGGCGGCTCGACTTTCCAGCAACGCCTCGCCGCCATTGTGGCTCGCGCGAACGGCGCCCCGGCCCCTACCGGTGGCGGCGGAACCGGTCAGGACAAAATCCAGTTGTTTGGCCAGACTAAAATCATTGCCGACTCGCGCAGTAACTCGCTTCTCGTCTTCGCCACGCGGGAGGACATGGAGAACATCAAGCATGTCATCAGCGAGCTGGATGTGCTGCTGCCGCAGGTGCTGATCGAGTCCATCATCATGGACGTGACCCTCGGCAAAACCTTGAATGCCGGTGTTTCGGCTGTGCAAAATCAAACCCCTTTGAATCGGAGTGGTAGCACCTCCGTTGCCGGTTCCGCCATCAATGGCCCCTCGACATTTTTGGGCACCATCGGGAGCAACTTCGTGTCCGGGGCTTCGTCCGGTTTGACCAATGTTACCGGTGGCTTGAGCTATTTTGGCAATATTGGCCCGACGTGGGATATTGCGGTGCAGGCCGCGGAGTCGGACAACAATGCCCACGTCATCCAGCGCCCGCGCATCCAGACCTCGCAGGCTAAACCCGCGCAGTTTTTCGTCGGCGAGACGGTGCCGTATGTCACCGGCAGCACCTACGGCAGCGCCTATGGCAACAGTTCCTCGTACTCCCAGTTGTCGGTCGGTGTCGAGCTCGACGTGACCCCGTTCATCAACCCGGATGGATTGGTGGTCATGGATATTTCCCAGGAAATTGATGAGATCAGCGGTAGCACCGCCATCACCGGCGTTGGCAACATTCCCAACACCGTCAAGCGCACCTTGAACAGCGAGATGGCCGTCAAGAACCGCGATACCGTCATCATGGGCGGCTTTGTTGAGGCCGACAAAAGCCATACCGTCTCGGGTGTTCCTTTGCTCATGGATGTTCCCCTGCTGGGCTGGCTCTTCCGGAGCACGGCGGACTCTAAGACGCGCAGCGAGTTGCTGGTCATGATCCGGCCCACCGTGTTGAAGACCCCGACCATCGCGGCGGACGAAACCATCCGGGAAGGCCGTCGGCTGCCCGGGGTTTCCGCCGCTGCCGTGGAAGACGCCGCCGAACAGCGCAAGCTGATCAACGCGGAACGCAAGCAGGAATTGAAGAACGCCCGGAAAGACGGATCAAGCGACGGCTTCTTCAACATGAAGATGGAAGAGAATACCGACACCAATTTGCCCGTTGCCGATTCCGGCCCCGCCCCGCAATCCTCGGCCGATAATACCCCCCCGGCGACCACCCCGGCTACCGTTACCAGCCCGGACAATCTCCCCGCCGCCTCGCCCGCCGACCAGGACAAGGCCCGCGCCGCGTTGGATCAAAAGATGAATGAACTGGATGCGCAGCCGGCGGCGGCTCCCGCCCAGCCCCCTCAGTAGGCGGATCAGTTTGCCGCCGGCGCGTTGGTGGTCGATGCGGGAATGAACCATTCTTCCAGGGTGCGGAAAGGATGCAGCGGTACCGAGATGATTTTCGGGATGATGCCCGGTATGTAAACGGTCGAGACCACCGGTGACCCCAGCTGGCCGGTGACGTGGCATTCAAAAATCTTGCTCACCGGCCACAGTACCGTGCTGACCACCGGGCCGACTACCGGCATGTTGTGCAGCAGCTGCGCCGTCACCCGCGCGTCCACGTTCTGCTTCAAGTCCACCGTGCCGGCATATTGCAGCCGCATGATCTTCGAGTTGATGAGCAGCGAGTCGGTGGTGATCACGCCGTTGGTGATGATGAACTGCGCGGTGGCCTCCTTCGCCCGGCTGTTCCCGAGGCCCGGCGACACCGCGTTCAATACCGGCGACATGAAGGCGAAGATCGGCACGTCCCACAGCAGGCCGTCGTGCAATTCCGCGCTGCCGCTGCCGTTCCAGGAACGCCAGTCCTCCGAGCTGGCATTCGTCACCGTCACCTCTCCGCTCAACTGGCCCTCCAGCTTGTTCCGGTTGGTGGACATGCCCGCCGCCAGCAGGTGCAGATCGACGTTGGTAACGACGAAGGAAAAACTGAAATCGCAATCGTGCGTCACCGGCCGGAAATCCACATAGCCCGAACCGACGCCGTCGCCGGCGTAAAGCTTTGCCACCATGTTGGTCAGGATCAGCGACTGTTTCAGCCAGCGAAGATTGCCGGTCAGGTTGGTTGCCGACAATTTCGCCCAGCGGAATGGTACGCCGCGAACGATTTCAAACGTCAGGTCCGCGTATTCCGCGTCGCGGCCGTTCATGATGTTGATGATCGGCACGCTGCCGTGCACCCGTACCAGCGGCGGCGAGGCGAATTGATACGGTTCCATCAGGTGCGCCGTCTTTGGCCCGATGGCGCGCGTCACCGCCTGCGGATCCGCCGTGCTCCAGCCGTTTGTGATCCAGATGGCCTTCCGGCGCAGATCCAGCAACAGCGTATCCGCCTTCATCCCTTGCGCCCCGCCAGCTCGCCATAATTCCGGCGCGTAAAAGGTGGCCGCCAGGTTCGTGTAGGCAAAGCTGGCGACGACCGAATCCATCACCTGCCCGCGAATGGCAAAATTCGTCAGCGCCAGCCAACCCGTGGCGCTCAGGGTTTCCGGCGACCGCAGATTGCCGCTCACATCCGCCGCCAGTGCCAGCGGGTCGTGGAACGTCAGCAGCGCCAGGCCGTGAACGGTGTTGCTCGTCGTCAGCATGGCCGCCACCGTGGCCGCGTCCAGCCGGCCGGTGATCAGGCAATGAAAATTCTTCGTGGCTTCGCTCTCTTCGCCGCTCAGGCGCAACTGCGTCCGCCCCTGCGCCAGCGTCAGGTCCGGTAGCGTCCAGATCAGGTCCGCGTAGGCAAAATGCGTGTGCACCTCGTCCAGTTGGACGCCGCCGGCGGTCGCGTTGGTGAATGCCAGGCTGCCGCGCAACGCCACGGATGGCTCAATGTCTTTGCGCCAGTCGGCGGCGTTGTTTGTCCACGGCGGCAGCCGCAGCGCCCCTGTTGCGTGAAGTACCGGCGGTTCCGTCCACGAAATCTGCGCCAGCCGTTCGCGCGTGGGTCCCGTCAATAATTTGGCAACGGCGTGCCAATCTAATTGCGCGCCGTTCGTGAACCTCAGTTCCCGCGTGCCCACATCCAGCGCGGCGGTCGCGGTGAGCTGGCCGCCGCCGAGTTCGGCCGCGAGATTGGTTACGGCAAGGGTGGGCGCGGCCCAGACGCCGGCGCAGTGGATGGCCCCGGCATCCAGCGGTTCCGAGTGCAGTTCGCCGAGCTGCACCGACCAGGCGAGCCGGAACGGTTGCAGGTTGGTCCAGTAGCCCCACGCGGCGGCGGCGTTGGCCGGCGCCTCGGCCGGCGCGGTGAGGGTGGCCTCGCCCTGGAAATTCCGCGCCTCCCATCCCGGGGTGTTCACGCCCGCCGCCGAGGTCTCCAGCCGCACGACCATGGAATGCGGGTCGCGCGCGTCTCCGGCCACCGTCAGCCGCAACTGCGGTTCGCCTTGAAAATGAATCTGCCGGAGCGCGTCGGCAAAATTTCTTAACGAGTCGAACAATTCGCCCCGGTCGCGGCCGCGCCCGGCGAACAGCTTCCAGTGGCGCGCCTCCGGCGCGTGCGCCACCTCCCCGCTGAGGCCTATCTGCGCACCGGCAAAACCCGCGCGGAAATGATCCAGCGACCACGTGTCATCCGCCGCGAAGCGCAGCTCGGTCTGGAGATTGGTCAGGGTGAGCCCGTTCGTCGGCGACAGCGGCAGGGTGAATCGGCCGTCGCGCAGCACCACGCCGTCGAGTTGCCAGTGCCGGTGAAGTAATGCCGGAAGATTCAACCGCAGTTGCACCTGCCCCGCGGCAAAGGTCGGCCCGTCCGCCGTCGCCGTTCCGCCGACTCGCACATTTTCCGCTACGATCCCGCGCACCAGGCTCAGGCGCATCCGGGTGAATTCGAGCGTCACTCCCTGCGCCGACAACGTGCCGACCAGCCGCGCCTTCAGGAAATCCGGCAGGCCGACGCGGTTGCACCAGAGGAAACCCGCCAAAACCGCCAGTACCGCCAGCCAGACGGCGAAGCGGACACAGCGGAAGGCGATGCGGCATTTGCGCCAGAAGCCGGGAATGAAACGCACTGGCCAACCTTCGCCGGAATGGCGCGACATTTCAAGCCGAACCGTTCCGCCCTTGCCCCCCGACGCATCGCCTTTGCGCAAGTAACCAAATCCCGCGCAGCGTCCTGGCGCGGGGCGGCCCTCCGCCGCTTTCGCATCGGCGGCCGAGCCTTCTCCAAGACCGGCGCGCCAGCTTCCGGGCCTGACGGGTTAAAAAAATCAAATTATTTGTCCCCTTTTGCCGCCGGGCGTGCATGAATAGATGGATGACAACCGATGACATGGCGCTGGTGCGGCAATACGCCGCCACCCAATCCGAGGAGGCATTTGCCACGCTCGTGTCCCGCCATGCCGGCCTCGTCTATTCGGCGGCGATGCGGCAGGTGGGTGACCCGCAATTGGCCGAGGAAATCACCCAGGCCGTCTTTATCATTCTGGCACGCAAGGCTGGGGCGCTGAACCAAAAAACCATTCTGCCCGGCTGGCTCTATCGCGCCGCGTGCTACACCGCCGGCAGCGCGCGCAAATCGGAACAGCGCCGGCAACAACGCGAATCGGAGGCCTATATGGAATTCACCCTGCATGCCGCCGAAACCGAGGCGGCCTGGAAACAAATGTCCCCGTTGCTGGAGGCGGCGATGCTGCGGCTCGGCCAGACCGACCGCGACGCGCTGGTGCTGCGCTATTTTGAAGGCCGCAGTTTGGGCGATGTGGCGCAGGCCCTGGGCGCGAGCGAGGCAGCCGCCAAGAAACGGGTTAGCCGCGCCTTGGAGAAATTGCAGAAGTTCTTTACGAAACGCGGCGTCAATTCCACCACGGCCATGCTGGCCGCGGCGATCTCCGCGAATACCGTATCTGCTGCGCCGGCGGGCTTGGCGCTCAAAATTTCTGCCGTCGCCGTGGCAAAAGGGGCGGCGGCAGGAACTTCAACCTTAACCCTGGTCAAAGGAGCCTTGAAAATGATGGCGTGGACTAAAATGAAAACGACAGTGGTCGTCGGCGTGGTTGTTTTGCTGGCGGCGGGAACGACCACTACTTTTGTTGCCCACCACAAAAATGGATTGCGTTCTATCTCTGCACAAATTCACATCAAGGCAAGAATTTTTGAGATTCCTAAAGGCTCTGATGATTTCTTAAGCTCATTTTCGGGAATCCTAAATAACAGCTCGGCCATGACGCTTTTGCATGCGGTGGAATCAAAGCCTGGATTTGAATCCTTGTCCGAACCTGAAGTAATCACCGTCAGCGGCATGGAGACTCAAGTGCGGGCAACAACAATAATAACAGTTATAACCGGATTTGAATTTAATGAAACCAATTCGGTAAGTGTCATTTTTCCAAAAACTGAAAAAGCTGAGGTGGGGCCGAGTATTGATTTAGTGCCTCAGGTTTTAAGCAATGGTCAAATTCAAATGAAAATCGAAGCTTTCAATACTAAATTTTTTGGCTACTCGGACACCGGAAATTTACCGCCTGATTACGCGACCAATTCCGCCGGACGCAAAATATCTTTGCCAATATCTTTGCCCGCTTTCCTAATCAACCAGGCCGTGACCAACACAACGATGGCAGATGGCCAGAGCTTGCTGCTCATTATTCCGAAAACCGGGCTATCATCATCCCCTCACACCGAACGAGAAGCAATGGTTGCGAAGCATATTGCTGAAGCGGAGAAAAGGGCCGGCGAGAAAACCACCTGTGTGTTGGTCACATGCACCATAGTTGACGCCGCAGGAAATCCCATTCACGCAAACACTAGATAGATACCCACCCAAAACTGACCGGTGGTGAGAAATGCCAGCTAAGTCCTCCGGTTGTCTCGGGTATCCGGCCCAAGCGCCGGCAGGGTGCGTAGTCCTCGGCGCGCCGTTGGCTGACAACGGGCGCGTACGGGTTCACCATGGCGGCGCGCACGGGGAGTGTCGCTCGCCGCCCGCCCGCCCGCATCCGGGATTGCGACGCCAGTTAGTTAGTATATGCTGGCATGACTTCGCCGGCGGGAGCACCCTGATGCGAGTTCAATGAATTCAAAAGCAGCCATGCGCAAGCACGCCTTCACCCTGATTGAACTGCTGGTGGTCATCGCCATCATCGCGATTCTGGCGGCGTTGCTGCTGCCGGCGCTGGCCCAGGCAAAGGAAAAGGCGCGGGCCATCCAATGCGTGAGCCAGCTCCGCCAGGTCGGTTTGGCGTACAACATTTTTCTGCAAGATCACAACGACACACTGATGCAACGCATCTACAGTCTTCCGCCACCGCAAATCGTCGGCTCACCCGACCCCGCCCAATATGGCTATGACGAAATCCTGATGCCGTTGATGGGCAACAATCCGCTTATTTTTATTTGCCCGGACCAGCTGAAAACGGATGTGACGATGTTAAAATCGAATTATTTTGGCCAGCCCGGCTACGGCATGAACTGGTATTACGATAATCAGCCGGAGCATAAAGTAACGTTGACGAGCAGCACCATCTTGGCTACCGAATCCGCCGGCGACAATGACACCGGCTCGCACCGCGCGGATCGGGACAGCGTTTCTCCGGGCCAGTTGGATGACACCCGCCATGCCGGCGGGGCGAATTACCTTTTTTTTGATTATCATGTGGTACGGTTGAAGTTCGAGCAGACCTACAATCCGAACGTCAATCCGCCGTCGCCGGATCTTTGGGGCATTGATTGTAGTAATCATGACGTCGTGCAGTGGGTAAACTGAGCCCGCTTAGCCGGGGCGGATGAATTGTTCCCGCTGCCGTCCGAACTTCCGTTCAGTAGACGTGCGGCCAAAACGCGGGTAGGGCGCGCCAGCGTCATGAACTGGGGCGGCCCTCCACCGCTTTGGCCGCTGGCTGAGTAAACTCTGTCAATGTTAACCGAAAACCCTATCGCCCGCCGTCTTCGCGGGAAAACGGTCGTTTAATTTGACGGCGCGGCGGGGGGCAGAGCTAGGTAGGTGTTGATGTAATGGTAGGCCACCGGCGGGAAGACCAAGACCCAGCGTTCGCCGTCCAAGGTCACGGCGGCCAGCGCGCTCGCGCCCTGGGCTAGAACGGTGCCGAAATCCAGATTCAGTTTCTCGCCGGACTTGAGTTCCACGGTCAGGGAAAGGTTGCCGGGGTTGAGCCCGTATTTTTCCGGCGCGGTCACGTTGCGCGCCACCCAGCCGTAGGCGGTGAGTTCGCCCAGCCGGTGCAGCGTTTCCTCTACGGCCGGCGGTTCAATCATGCCTTGCGAGCCCTCCGCCACGGACCATTGGCCATCGCCGGTGCGGAGCAACTGGCGGGTCGTCCCGTTTTGCCGCACGGTGACCTGCGCGACGTTCGTCTCGGAAAAATGCCAGATGCGGCGGTCGCGGAACTCCCAGCCGGTCTCCGGCAGTTGGGCGTAATCTTCCAGCTTCACGGCATAGACAAAATCCTCGTCGCCGCGTTGCACCATTACCCGGTTCGTCTCCGTCGCGCCGAAATTCAACTGCGCCACCACGTGGTTCGCGTCGCCGGCCAGGCTGCGCAGGATGATCTGTCGCGCCGGTGGGGTGAGGCCGAAGCCTTGGAGGACGGGCGCGGTGACGGCGTCCTTCACGAACTCCGAGATGCGGAGGCCGGCGAGCAGCCGCAGGAAATTCTGCACATACTCCTGGTCGGCGGGAAATTTCTCACCGGCCACGGTCCAGGCGCCCGCGCCCGAACGCTGCAAAATGAAGTTGTCTTCCGGTCGGTCGCTGCGCACTTCAATTTGCGCCACCGGCCCGGTGAGCGTGAGCAGTTTCGGGTCCCGAAAACTGTTCACCGGTCCGCGCCACGGGGCGCACACGCTCTTGTCCACTGCCAGGACGGAGTTCCAGCCCTCGCGGCGGGCATAAACCTGGGTGGCCTCGTCTGGGAGGCTTTTGCCGGTCTGGACGGCGGCGAGGAAATTCGTGCCGTGGCCGAGCCAGACCACCAAGTCGGCCGGCTGTAGCCCGAAACTGCTCAAGTCGGTGCGTGGGTCGTCGGTGATGAACTGGACGCGCCCGGCCTGAAGCTGTTGCAACGCCAGCGCGAGTCGGGTGCCATCCGCCCGGGTGGCCAACGGCTGGATCATGCGCCAAATCTGGTTGGTCGCGTCCCGCCGGAATTCCAGCGCCTTGCCGCCGTTGGTGACGACGATCCAGTCGCAGCCGGCGGCGTCCACCAGCGCGGTGTCCCGCCAGTCTTTGGCCGAATGCGGCAGCAGTTGCAGCCAGCCGACCTCGGTGACGAACGCACCGTCCAGGCCGACGACGCGGACAAACACCTGGTCGCCGGGCGCGGTCCGTTTGCCAACGCGCAGGTGCCAGGTCTGGTCGCCGGCGGCGAGGTCGAGGGTGAACTGGGGATTGTCGAACCCATATTCGGCATCCGCGTTGCGGCCGTTCAGGTCACTGGCGGTCAGGCGCTGTGGCGTGAGCCGGACTAGGGCATTGACCAGCGTCTCGATGGCGGCGGTCTGGGCGGGATAAGCCACCGGTTTTTCCAACTGCCAGGCGCCGTTGGTGCGGACGGCGGCGATCTCCAGCGCCCCGGCGGGGCTGACCGAGATGGCCGTCAGGTCGGTGGCGCGCAGGCCGGCCAGGAGGGTGACGGCTTCCGGGCCGGCGGGCTGGAGATATTTCTGGCAAAACCACACGCCCGCGAACAGCGCGGCCGCGAGCACAAACCAGATGGCGGTGGTCTTGGATTTCATTTGCGTCGCACGTACCAGACGAGGCAGCCGAGGGCCAGCACGCCGCCGGGCAGCACGCCCAGCAGCAGCCAGCGGATCTGTTGTTCCTGGGGTTTCGTCAGCATGAGGCGGAATTCAGTGACGGGCCGCGGGCCGATGCCGCTGAGCAACTGTTGGCGGTCCAGCAGCCAGTTGGCGGCAAAGCCGACGAAGTCGCGGTTACCGCCGGCCTCAATGCAATAGTTGCCGAGGAATAACGAATCGCCGACGACTACGATCCGCGTGCTGCCGCGCGGCGTGACCACGCCGGCAACCGGTTTCTGCTCGACTGCGACCATCAGTGGATAACTGCGCGGCGCGGCGGTGGAATCGCCGTCGAGCACTGAGTTGTCGCTGGAAAAAGCCAGTTCATCCACCTGCGGCGCGCTGGCGGGCGGGTTTTGCCAGTCCACCTTGGCGACGCAGCGGGGCCGGATCATTTGCAACAGGAGCTGGGTCAGCGGATTCACCACGGGATGGGCGCTGAACTTACGTACGATGAGGTCGTCGGTGGTCCGGTTGCGGTCCTTCACAAAATCCGGCAGTACATCGACGCCCCAGCGCTGTTTGAGGATGGGTTCCAGCCCGGTCGGCCGGTCCACCGAGGCGTAGTTGAACAGCATCAGCAAGCGGCCCCCTTCGGTGAGGTACTTGTCGATCTTCTGCAGTTCCGGACCGGACAGCGGCGTGGTGGGGGCGGCGATGATGAGCAGGTTCCCATCCATGGGCACCGGATCGTCACCGGTAAGTTCCAGGTTCTGGACTTGGACATTATTTTGCGCCAGGACCAGGCCGAATTTGGAGAAGCCGTAGGTGCCCTGGTCCGTCAGCGACGATTCGCCGTGGCCCTGGAGGAAATACGCCTTGAGCGGTGCCGGGCTGTCCAGCGCCAGCAGCTTGGAGGTGAACATGAGCTCGCCGTTGAACGCGACCGGCTTGTGGCGGAATTCGAGTTCCTTCTGCTTCGGGTTCGGCGGCGCGATCTGCTCCAGGGTGTATTGCGCAATCGCCTCGCCGGGAATGACGAGGCTGCGCTGGCCGTTGTCGAAGATGATCAAGTTCTTGCTCGGCGGCGCGTTCGGGCTCTCGGCCGCGCCGGGCAGGTTGTACTGCTCCTTCAGCTTTTCCGCCGCGCCGGCGTCGCGCACATAATCCACCGTATGAACGGTGATATTCTGGTTCGCCGCATGGTATTCGCCCAGCAACGCCACGAGGTCCGGGTAAAAATCGTCCTTGGGATCGTAATACAACGTGACCGCCACGTGGTTGGTGAGTGAATGCAGCACCGTCAGCGTGCGGGAGGACAGCGTCATGCGCGTCTGTGAGCTCAGGTAGAACCGGTGGAAAAATCGGGTGCCGAGTTGGTTCGCCATCACCACGACCGCCAGCACCAGCACCGTGCGCAGTGCCACGTCCAAGCCGATTTTCCACCGGCTGGCGGCCGAGAAGCTGGGGCGGATGGGGGCTTCGTCGCTCATGTCAGCTCATTTCCACCGGCGGCTTTCCACCACGCGCAGCGTCAGAAACAGGAACAGGAATGTCGTGCTGGCATAAAAAATCACCGCGCGCGTGTCCACCACGCCGCGCGCAAAATCGTGCATCTGGTCGAACAGGTTGAAACAGGCGAGCACCTGCGCCTGCCAGCCGCCGGCGTCGGTGGCGTTGCGCGCAAGATAGGCCAGCGAAAACAGCCCGACCCCGCCCGCAAAACTGATGGTCGCCGCCGTCATCTGGTTGCGGGTCAAGGCGGACGCAAAACCGCCCAGCGATAAAAACAGGCAGCCGGTCAGGAAAATGCCCAGGTACATGCCGTACAACGTGCCCGGATCCAGCGCGCCATTCTGCCGCGCGTAATGCTGGATGATGAACAGGCACGCGAGCAGCGGCAGCCAGGCGATCAAATAAAACACCACCGCCGCCGTGAATTTCGCCAGCACCACCTGCAGGTCGCCCACCGCCGTCGTCATGAGGGTTTCGAAGGTGCCCGACGCTTTTTCCAGGGCGAACAGGCGCATCGTGATCACCGGCGACACCAGCAGCAGGATCAGCCAAAAATAAAAGCTCAGATAGAACATCTCCGTCACTGGCATCGGCGATGGGTCGGTTTGGAGCGTCTGCACCAGCACCACGAAGCTCAGCCCGGTCAGCAGCGTTACCGCCGCGACAATGACGTAACCCGTCAGCGAAAAAAAGAAGGATGACAGCTCTCGCCGCAGTAGCGTGAAGAAAATGCTCATTCAACCTCCTCCGTGGTCGGTTTGGTGACTTGCATGTAGATGTCCTCCAGCGAATGCCGGCTGCGCGTCAGCTCGCGCAAGCTCCAACCGTTTGTCTGGACCAGGTTGAAAATTTGTGGTCGCAGGTCATGGCCGTCGCGCGGCGTCAGCGCACAGCGGAAAAATTCGCCCTCGCCCGGCGCCACGTCGAACTGCGCCACCGCCGGCAGGTTTTCCCAGGCCGCCCGCAACGCCTCTAGCGGCGCCGCGATCTCGGCGATGACCTGACTGCCGCCGGCCATCCGCCGCTGCAAATTCTCCGGCGTGTCCGACGCGAGCACCCGGCCGTCAAACATGATCAGTACCCGGCCGCACATCATCTCCACCTCCGGCAGGATGTGGGTTGAAATCAGGACCGTGTGCCGGCCCGCGAGGCTTTTGATCAGCGCGCGCACGGAACGGATCTGTTGCGGATCCAGCCCGATGGTGGGCTCGTCCAGGATGATCAGTTCCGGGTCGTGCACCAGCGCGTCGGCCAGGCCCACGCGCTGCTTGTAGCCCTTGGAAAGCTGTCCAATCACGCGGCGGCCCACCTCCGCCAGGCCGCATTGTTCCATCACCGTCGTCACGCGCGCCCGCGATTTTTTCCAGCCGAGCCCTTTCAGCCGGGCGCGGAATTTCAGGTATTCCCGGACGCGCATCTCGGGATGGAGCGGGTTGTTTTCCGGCATGTAGCCGATGCGCCGCCGGGTCTCCTCGGAATCATGAAACACATCGAAGCCCGCCACCCGCACCGTGCCGCTCGTCGCCGGCATGAAGCCCGACAGCACGCGCATCGTCGTGCTCTTGCCGGCGCCATTGGGGCCGAGCAGGCCCACAATTTCGCCGCGCGCGACTGTGAACGAAATGTCGTCCACCGCCGTGCGCCCCGCGTAGCGCTTGGTCAAATTAAAAACTTCAATCATCACTGCTAAACCGAAAAAATCTTTCATCAATGTAGCCGGAAAAGCCCACCTGCGGCGAACAAAAACTTTGGTGGTCCCAACTTGATACAGGCAGCCCGCCGGTCGCTTCCGTTCAAAATTAATTGACTTCCCCGGCCGTTGCGCAAAAAACTTCCGGGTGAATTCCCGGGCGGAAAATTTCTACGGGGCCTGGCGGGAACGCTGCCGTGCCATCAACTTCCTCCGTGACGGCGGTGTCTTGCCGCCGGAAAAACTTCTCCAGGCCGTCTGGCAGCATCAGCGCCTCCGGCGTGACGAGTTGCAGACCACCGATGGTCGGCGCCTCCGCGTGCTGCATCCCGGTTTTGCTAGCGCGGAAGGCGGCCCGGATTTTCGCGGCGCAGTACTGCAGTTTGCCGATGGCCCGGCCGTGGCGGGCGATGTCGAGATTGATTTGCAGCCCGGCGGCTGGCAGGCGCATGGCCACGACCGGAATCCCCATTTCAAAACCGTCATCCTTCATGTCGTCTGGGAGGCCGCCTCAAGTCCCCGGTCCAAAATCCCAAGTCGTCCGGTGGCATTACCTTTAAAAAACTTTCTCGATGCGTCTTTGGCCGAACTGGCGCTGGCGTTGGAAAACGAGTCCAGCCTGCCGGTGGCGCTGCGCGGAAAATGTTCCGCGCCGCTGCGGGAGCTTTCCGCGCCATCGCTCCTGGAATTGCTCCATGCCGCCGCGAAAATCCGTTTTCAAAACAAGGCTTTGGCAATTCTGGCGCGGGCGAAAAATTCCGGCTGGGAGCAGGCTTTGTGGGAAAATCTGTTCCGCGCGCTCGGCTACAAGCACAACGCCTGGCCGATGCTGAACCTGGCCGAGACCAAACCCCGCTGGGCGCGCGGCGCGGGTTCCGCGTTTGCCCTCCAGGCGCGCCTGCTCGGCGTTAGCGGGCTCCTGCCGGCCGAGCTGACCCGCGCGCAGCAGAGTTCCGACACCTATCTGCGACGCGCCTGGGATTGTTGGTGGCGCGACCGCGACGAACTGGCAAGCTGCCTCCTGCCGCGCGCGGTCTGGAAATTCCACGGCCTGCGCCCGGCGAACCATCCGCAGCGGCGGCTGGCGCTGGCGTCGCACTGGCTGGCCTCTGAAAATCTCGTTTCCAACCTTGAACATTGGGGCGCGGCGGAAATTTCCGAACGGATCCTGCTCCCTTCGTTACACGAATTATTCCGCGTTGAACGGGATGAGTTCTGGTCCTGGCACTGGACCTTCAAGTCGGCCCGGCTGGCGAAACCGCAGCCGTTGCTCGGCGCGGCGCGCGTCACCGACCTCGCGGTGAATGTCGTTTTGCCGTGGCTGTGGATTCGCGCCCGGGCGGGCGGCCATGAAAAGTTCCAGGCCGAAATCGAGCGGCGGTTATTCGCGTGGCCGGCGGCGGAGGACAATTCCGTTTTAAAGCTGGCGCGGCAGCGGCTGCTGGGGAGTTCTCGGCCCGGCCGGCTGGCCGGCGCGGCGGCCCAGCAGGGTCTGCTTCAAATCGTTCGGGATTTTTGCGAGCACTCGAACGCGGTTTGCGCAGACTGCCGGTTCCCCGAATTGGTCCAATGCCTGGAGCATTGACCGAAAAGATATAGCTATGGGCAGCGAAGACTTTTGGTTTTTGGCGAGGCTTTGGCGAAGGCGCAGGTTTGAAAAACCCTGTAACCGAGCTGAAACGAAGCCAAAAGCCAAAATGACCGCTGTCCGCCAGGCCCATCAGTCCATCGCTATAGATTTGATGGAAATGCTCTAAAGTCCAAAATCCAAAGTTAGCCGTTTGCCGACTTGGGACGTTAGCCGTTAGACTTTGGACTCGGAACTTTTGGCTTACTTGATTTCCAGCCCGGCGAACGGATTTTGCAGGCCGGTGGCGGGCGGCGTTTCGGCAACGGGAACTTTCACTTTTTCCGGCGTGGGTGACGCGTGCGGTTTATCTCGTTTGGTTTTTTCCAACTCGACTTCGGCTTCGTCATCGGCTTCGTCGGCTTCGTGCAGTTCCTCGACTTCATGCCGGGGATTCTTGGCGCGCTTGTTGCGCGGGAGCGGGCTGATCATCAGGTTGATGGCGCGGCCCACCAGCTTGGGCGTAAAGTCGGGATGGCCGAATGGCGTGATTTCGGCGATGAATTTGTTGATGACCTCGAAGCCAACCTCGGTGTGCGCCATTTCACGGCCGCGGAATTTAAGCGCCACCTTGACCTTCATGTCCTCGCACAGAAAATTCACCGCATGCTGCACCTTGATGCCGAGGTCATGCGGGTCGATGCGCGGGCTCAGCTGCACTTCCTTCACGGTCGAGGCGTGCTGGTGCTTGCGCGATTCCTTTTCCTTCTTGGCGAGTTCGTAGCGGAACTTGCCGATCTCGATGATCCGGCAGACCGGCGGCACGGCGTTGGCCGAAATTTCCACCAGATCCACCCCGTGCTGGCGCGCGAGGTTCAGGGCGTCGTTCAGCAGGAACACGCCGAGTTGCTTGCCGTCGGGGCCGATGACGCGCACTTCCCGGGCGCGGATCTTGCCGTTGACACGCATCTGCGAGGCGGGGGAGGAATTACGCGGGATAAAAGGGCGACTCAAGCGACCCTCTCTGGTTGGGGCTGATTTGCGATGTACATCAAAACGATCGTCTGGCTAATTCTTATTATGGCCTTTAATTAAGCCATGCCGGGGACGGCGGCAAGTAAATAAATTCAACTCACCGGGGCTGGTGCCGGATCAGCCGTGACCGGTTGGCAAACAGATACCACACGATCAGCACGTTTATGGTAAACAACCAAAACTTGATCCCGGACGGTCGGTGCACTTCTTCAAACAGCTCAATCGGCACGAAAAAAGCGGATTCACCGATCACCAGCCAGACGATCCAGCTCACGCGGAAGATTAGTCCGCCGGCCTGCAGGAACATGAACAGGCTGTACAACACCGAGAAGATGGCGACCCACTGGAGGTTGGCTGAGGTGATCTCCGCGACGCGGTCGGCGAGGTCCGCAAAAAATTTCTTTTCCGGGTCGAGGTGCAGGAACAGCAGCAGCTTCTGAAACTGTTCCGGCAGGTCTTCCTCCCTCAGCTTGTGGATTTTTAACGCCAGCAGCAACGCCACCACGCCCTTCAGCAGCTTGAACCCGATGATGAAATACAGCGTCGGGGCCCGCCGCTTGCCTTCCGGAATGGTTGCATTTTTGGCCATCAACGAATCTTTGACAGCAAAAACGCCAAAAGTTCAGAAATTTTCAGGCGTTCCTGCTTCCCATCGTCCCGGTGGCGGATGGTCACGGTGTCCAGCAACTCCGGTTTCTCCCCCAGCGTGTCGAAATCCACCGTCACACAGAACGGCGTGCCGGCCTCGTCCTGGCGCGCATAGCGTTTGCCAATGGAGCCGCCATCATCGTAAACCGCCTTCAAATGCGGGCGCAGCAATTCATAGACGGCCTGTGCCTTGGCCACCAGTTCCGGCTTGTTTTTCAACAGCGGAAAAACCCCGACCTTGACCGGCGCCACCCGCGGATGGAACTTCATCACCACGGTCGTCTCGCTTTTGCCCTTGTCATCGGTCTTGGTGACTTCGGAATACGCGTTGGCAATCAGTGCCAGAATCAGGCGATCCACCCCGGCGCTGGGCTCGATGACGTGCGGAATGTATTGCCCCTTGGCCAGGCCGTTCGCATCTTCGGTCGCCTGCTGCGAAATCTGTTCCGGCGTTTCGTCTGGCTTGGCGGATTTCGTCAGGTAATTTTTGCGGTGCTCGTAATAGCGCTTCCACAGTTCATCCGATTTTTCCTTTGGCAGCTTCGCCCACGCGGCGCGCAGTTCCTCATCGAACACGCCCATCGGCTTGCCGGAGAACCGCTGATGCTGGCTCAGGTCAAAATCGCTGCGCGCGGCGATGCCTTCCAGCTCGTCGCCGGTTACATTGCCGTCCGCGTCCTTTTTGCTGAACGGAAACTTGAACAGGATATCCGTGCAGGCTCGCGCGTAATGCGCGAGATCCGTCGGCGTCTGATGATGAAAGCCCAGCGTCGCCCGCGTCAGCCCGATGCCTTCGTAGAATCGCACGCGTTCTTCGACCCAATAGCGATGCCACGCCTCCCATCCCCAGTTGGATTGCGGTTCGCCCGGATGGCCGGTTTCATGAACCTTCGCCACATTTCCGTGGATGGCCTCAATCACTTCATCCGGCTTGATGAAAAATTCCAGCTCCATCTGCTCGAACTCGCGCGAGCGGAAGGTGAAGTTGCGCGGCGTGACTTCATTGCGAAACGCCTTGCCGACCTGCGCAATGCCGAACGGCACTTTCTGCCGCGCCGTTTCCATCACATTCTTGAACTGCGCGAAAATCGCCTGCGCCGTTTCCGGGCGGAGATACGCCATGTCCGCCGCCGTCGCCGTCGGCCCGACATAGGTTTGGAACATCAGGTTGAACGCGCGCGCCTCGGTCTTCTCGCCGTGACATTCGTTGACGCATTTGCTCGGCTTCTGCGGGCAGGCAATTTCATCCGTCTGATCCGCGCGGAACCGGCCTTTGCACGTCTTGCAGTCAATCATCGGATCGCTGAATGTCGCGACATGGCCGCTCGCCTCCCAGATTTTCGGCGACATGATGATGGTCGCTTCCAGGCCGGCGATATCGTCGCGCTGGCGGGTCATGGTGTTCCACCAAAGCTCCTTGACGTTGCGCTTGAGCTCCGCGCCCAGCGGGCCGTAGTCCCAGAAACCGTTCAGTCCGCCGTAAATCTCCGACGACTGAAACACAAATCCGCGCCGCTTGCACAGCGACACGATTTTTTCCATCTGTAAATTCTCTTTAGGTTCGGCCATAGGAATAGTCAGTGTTTGGCATTTGCACCCGGAAATCAATCCTGAAGGCTCGGCCGCGCCGGTCGGGTGGCACCTCTTGACCTGGTTTCTATCGTCCGCCGTGGTCGCGCAGATTTAAAATCTGCCTATTCTCGCGGATTTTATCGCCGATGTGCCATCGGTCTTGTCCCGCCCCGCTGCGTGAGGCTCACGCGCTTTGCGTGAGAATTTTGCGCATCCAACGCTTGGTGCAAAAGTGAAAATTCTATTTAATTGGCTTTTAGTAATGCTTTGCACTTGGCACCGGCCATGCTAAAGTAAATCAACCATCCGTGTGAATGTGACGAAGATTCGTCGGGAATTGCGCCGCTATCACCGGATCAACCAAAGAAAAAACTATGAAACTACAACTGAAAAAAACGTTGCGTGCGTTCACGCTCATCGAACTCCTCGTCGTCATCGCGATCATCGCGATTCTCGCGGCCATGTTGCTGCCCGCTCTCGCGGCCGCCAAGCGCAAAGCCCAAAAAATCAACTGCACCAGCAACCTCAAGCAGGTCGGCCTCTCCTTCAAACTCTGGCAGGGTGACAACGGCGATAAAAACCCCATGGAGATATCAACCGCCAATGGCGGTGCTTTAGAAAATGTAGGCCATGGCGGCGCCAACGCAACCGCTTATAACGTTGCCGCAGTGTACAATGTCATGTATAGCCAATTGCAAGCTCCCAAGGTGGTATATTGCCCCTCGGACACTATTCAAAACCATGTAGCCGCCAATGTTTGGAATCCTACCGCGACTCCTCAGGTTCTTCTAACCACGCTAAACATCAGCTATTTTATCAATGGTGATGCCGACGAAACGTCTCCGCAATGTGTCATGGCCGGCGATGACTGCATTGGCTCAGCAACCTCCCGCGCTCCGATTGTTGCAGCCGGAACAAGATATACGACGTCCACTAAATATGTAGCTGCGACACCTACCACCTGGACCGCAACTGACATGCACCAAGGATCTGGCAATCTCCTGTTGGGTGACGCCAGCGTGCAAAGCACCACCCTGTCTTCGGCGGATCAGGATTTTCAAAACGGCGTCCCAATCGGATCGTCAAGCATATTAACTTTAAACTGCTTCTGACCTTTAAGGTTTAATTCACCACGAGGCCGCCATCAGGCGGCCTCGTTTTTTTATGCCGTCGGCTCGGGATTACTGCCGGCAAAGCTTGTAATCGTGGGGGAGAAAAGCCGCGCAGGACAGCCGTCCAAGACTCGCCGTGTTCATCCTGACGTTGGACTTTTTCAGAGGTCGCAAACTGTCATTTCATTTTTCCCCGCCATTTACTTTGTCCTTGGCCGCCCGTTGCGCGGCAAAAAAACTTCGCAACAGCTCGCGGCATTCCATCAACCGCACGCCGGACGTGATTTCGCATTGGTGGTTAAGTGTGGGGAATTGCAGCAGGTTCAGCGCGCCGCCGGCCGCGCCACCCTTCGGGTCGCCCGCGCCAAACACCACCCGCGCCAGCCGCGTGTGGACGACGGCCCCGGCGCACATCGGGCACGGCTCCTTGGTGACATATAGCGCGCAATCCGTCAGCCGCCAATCGCCCACGGCATTCTCCGCCTGCGTCAGCGCCAGCATCTCCGCATGCGCCGTGGCGTCCTTCAAGGTCTCAACCTGGTTGGCCGCGCGGGCGATGATCCGTCCCGCGCGCACAATGACCGCGCCGACGGGCACCTCGCCCAGCTCATAAGCCTTGGCCGCCTGCCGCAGCGCCTCGCCCATGAAATAATCGTCGCTGTGCAGGTCAATGATGGGATCGCTCATAAGGAACAACCTTCAACGCTCAACCTTCAACCCCGAATCAAACCCACGCGGGCCCGGCGCCACCTTGAATGTTGGGCGTTGAACGTTGCATGTTCGATGTTTCTTCATTTGGTTTCTTCAAGCGTCCACTCATTCCATCCATCCGCCTGGCAATGGCAATGCGCCGCGAAAAAGCCGCCGCGAAACCGCCAGAACCACGGCCAGATCTGCTCGCGGTCAGTCTGTGGAATGTTCAAATCAAAAATCTTTTCGCGCGGGAAAAATCCGAAGCACCCTTCCGCGTGCGGCGGCGGGAGCGCTTTTAATTTCACCTTCACCTCAAACAGAAACATCAGCCAGTGCGTCTGCCCTTGGTAGCCATGTTCGCTGATCAGACCGGCCAACTGCAAATCCGTCGGCGCAAGCGGCAGCCCGATTTCCTCGTGCGCCTCTCGGCCGGCGCAGGCGTAGGGCGATTCGCCGAGGTCCATCTTGAGCTTGCCGCCGCACGGGCTCCAGCGGCCGCGGTTCGGCTCCTGCGCGCGTTCGAGCAGCAGCACCTCGCCGGCTTCATTGAAGCAGTAAAGCAGCGTGGCAATTTTGTAAGGCAGAGTCATTGGCACAATTTCGAGTTTTGAACATTGAATGTCGAGTTTGGAAACATTCGCCGATAAACAGCCTTTGCGAGCGGCCAAAAATCGCATAAAAGAACCGCCATGTCTCGTCCGCGCCTCATCGCCCTGCTGCTGGCATTAACCACGCTGGTGGTCTTTCTGCCCGTCGGCGGGTTCGGGTTCGTGAATTTCGACGACACCGATTACCTCACCGAAAATCCCGTCGTCAAACACGGGCTGACCCTGGCCGGAGCGGCTTGGGCGTTTGCCGGCTACCATGTCAGCAACTGGCATCCGGTAACGTGGCTTTCGCACATGGCCGACTGCTCGCTGTTCGGCCTGAATGCCGGCGCACACCATTTCGTAAACGTGCTGTTCCATGCGGCTAACACCGTACTGCTCTTCATTCTTCTGTGGCGGCTCACGCAACGGCTCTGGCCGTCCACCCTGATCGCGGCGCTGTTTGCTTGGCACCCGCTCCACGTTGAATCGGTCGCGTGGATCTCCGAGCGCAAGGATGTCTTGAGCACTTTTTTTGCGCTGCTCTCCTTGTTGAGCTACGTCAGGTTTGTGCAGGAACACCGACGGCGCAGTTACTGGTCTGCGCTGACTTTCTTCGCCCTCGGTCTGCTCGCCAAGCCGATGCTGGTCACGCTGCCGTTCGTGCTGCTGCTGCTGGATTACTGGCCGCTGGGACGGATGCGCAATGCGGAATGCGAAATGCGGAATTTCCCGCGATTGATTGTGGAAAAAATCCCATTTTTGGCGCTGTCGGCAGTTTCCTGCGTCGTCACCTTTCTCGCCCAGCGCAGCGGCGCGGCCGTTGTCTCGCTCGACAGCGTCTCGCTGGGCTACCGTCTCGAAAACGCGCCGCTCGCCGCCGCCGGCTACCTTCAGAAAATTTTCTGGCCGGCCGGCCTTTGCGCCATCTATCCGCTGCCGGATAAAATCCCCGTGCTGCCGGTTGCCTTGTCCGTCGCAGTTTTGCTTTTGATTTCCGCCGCCGCGTGGCATTGGCGGAAATCCAAACCCTATTTTCTCATCGGCTGGCTCTGGTTTCTCGGCACGCTTGTCCCGGTCATCGGCCTGGTGCAGGTTGGCGGGCAGGCGATGGCCGACCGTTATACCTACCTCTCGGCCATCGGGCTTTTTATCGCGCTGGTCTTCTTGGGGGTCGATTTCGCGGACCGGCTGCAAACACCTCGGATCATCCAGTTCGGATTGGCCGGGCTGGTTTCACTTGCCTGCATTCTGGTTACCGAAAACCAACTTCAATACTGGCGCAACAGCGAAACACTTTTTCGCCGCGCCATCGCCGTGACGGAGAATAATGACATCGCGCTCATCAATCTCGGCGTGGCGCTGGACGTCCAAGGCCGCTTCGACGAGGCGTTGGCGGTCTATTATCAAGCCGTAAAATGCGGCAGCCGGCACTATGAGGTGCATAACAACCTCGGCAACGTGCTCGGCCTCCTGGGCCGGCACGCCGAATCGCTCGCCGAATACCGGGAGGCAATCCGGAACCGCCCGGACACTCCTAAGTTTCACAACGGCGCCGGCACCGAACTGGCCGCCCTTGGTCGGTGCGATGAGGCGCTGGCGGAATTCTCCGAGGCGGTAGCCCTCGATCCCAATTATGCCGCCCCGCACATCGAGACCGCGAAAGTCCTGTTTAAACTCGGCCGCGACGCCGAGGGTCTGGATGAATTCCATGTAGCGCTGCAAATTGAGCCGAACCATTATCAGACCCTGGCCACTGTCGCCCATTATCTTGCCGCCAACGAAAATGCCGCCTACCGCAACGGCCAAGCCGCGCTCGCCCTCGCCCGTCAGGCCGATGAACTCTCCGGTCACGCGCAGCCCATGGTGCTGGATTTTCTCGGCATGGCCTTTGCCGAGACCGGGGATTTTTCCAACGCTGTCAACTGTGCGCAGAACGCGCTCGCCCTCGCCACCGCCGTGCAGATGCAAAGCGCTGGGGCGATGCAACTGCGACTGGAGCTTTACCAAAAACATCAGCCCTGGCGCGAATCCTTCCGCGCGACCCATGCGCCGGTGCAGCCTTGACCGGCCCGATTGACAAAATTCCATTGTCACTGCGCGGGAAAAAAATAAACTGTTTGCTCATTTAATGAACACCTACAACATCGCGGCGCTCGCCGGCGACGGCATCGGCAACGAAGTCATGCGCGAAGCCCTCAAGGTTTTGCGAGCCACCGGGAAGAAATTCAACTTTCAACTCAATATCACCGAGGCGCCCGTCGGCTGGGCCGGCATTGACGCCGCCGGAAAAGCGTTGCCGGACGCCACGCTCGCGCTCTGCAAAATATCAGATTCCATTTTATTCGGCTCCGTCGGCCTGCCCGACCGCGACCCGACGATTCCCAAAGATGAGCGTCCCGAACGCGCCGCGCTGCTCCGATTGCGCAAGGAGTTCGGCCTGTTCGCCAACCTGCGCCCGGTGAAACTGCCCAAGGTATTGTCCCATGCGTGTCCGCTGGCGAAGGAGCGTCAGGGCGACGGCATCGATATCTTGGTCGTGCGCGAACTGACCGGCGGCATGTATTTCGGCCAGCCGAAAAAAACTGAGGACCTTGGCGGCGGCAATTTCCGCGCGACGGACACGATGGTTTACACCACGCCGGAAATTGAGCGCATCGCGCATGTCGCATTCCAAGCGGCGCAGTTGCGCCGGAAAAAACTGACGAGCATCGATAAGGCGAACGTGCTGGAGAACGGCATTTTGTGGCGCGAAGTCGTGACGCGGGTCGGTAAAAATTATTCCGATGTGACGCTGGAACACATGTTCGTGGATAACGGTGCGATGCAGCTCATGCTCAAGCCGACGCAGTTTGACGTGCTGCTCTGCGAAAACATGTTCGGCGATATCTTGAGCGACGAGGCGGCTGCCCTGGGCGGTTCGTTGGGAATGTTGCCGAGCGCGAGCTTGGGCGCGACCAACGGCAACCAGACGTTCGGCTTCTACGAACCGGCGGGCGGTACTGCGCCGGACATTGCCGGTAAAGATTTGGCGAATCCCATCGCCCAAATCCTGTCGAGCGCGTTGATGCTGCGGCACAGCTTTGGTTTGCATGACGCGGCGGCGGCAATTGAAGCGGCTGTGGCCCAGGCCATCGCCGTCGGCCACCGCACCGGTGACATCTTTAGCGCCAGCGAAGCTGGCGCGAAGCGGGTTGGCACGCGGGCGATGGGCGACGCGATTGCGTCGGCGATTTGACTTCCAGCGTTTTTTTAGCGCTTCTTTGAGCCGCAAAATGGCACCGGGAATGGCCGCTATGCTTTGCCGTTTGGTGGTTCAGCGGATGAGTCGGTAGAAGGTTGCCGGCGCAACCCGCGCATGAGTGAACGGGCTGGCGGCACCGGTGACATTCGTGAAAACACCGGCCGGCGTGGGCGCGGCTTGCAGCGCAAAGGTGGCGTCAGTCCAGATGAGCATCGCATTTTGGCCGTCAATTTGGATTCTCAGCGGGATCGCCGACCCCGGCGTTTTCATATTCGTCGTGGCATAGTTCAATACAAAATTATCAATGCCAAAGGTGTCGCGGCTGCCGCTGCCGGTGGCGGCTTGTAGGGCAACCACCCGGATCCAGACATTGTTGGTCTGATCGTCTGCATCATTTCCCAAGGCAAAACTTTCGTTGGTGGTCCCGAAAATTCCCGGATCAGAATAGGTGCCTAGGGTCGTGAACCCAGCGGGGGCGTTGCCGACCGCGTAATCAATGCTCCAAGTCGTCGAATAGCCGTTCGTCCGCAACAAATTCAGATCCAAATGGAAGACGAGGTTGCTGCAGCCGGCAGTGTTCGCGATTTGAAAAACGAATGCCGCGCCGGGATCGCCAAACGCGGCGGTCTGACGGATGCCCAGGCAGCGATTGGTGAAGGCGGCCTGCACCGTGGTTGATTCATAGCCGGTGGCCATCCCGAGCGAATTGCTGGTGATTCCCGCCGCATTGCAGAACTGTCCGGTTCCCGTGCTCCAACTGGTATTGGTCCGGTTAAAGGCGGTGGCGGCTCCCAAGCTGGTCTCCGTGGCATTCGTCCGGACGGACCAACCCGGTGGCAAACCGTTGCTGATGGCGTTGAAGTTCTGGGTGTAGTTGGTGCCGCTCAAAAACACCTGCCCATGCGCTGCGCGGTTGCCGGCCAGGTAGAGAATCATAACGCAGTTGAACAGGATGACTTTGGCTTTCATGGTTTGTATTTGTGTTTTTGTTTGGCCGAGAATCAGGGGATCCACACCAGTTCCGGGTTGTTGGTGATGCCTTTGCCGATGGCGAAATTCCAATACTCCCGGTTGCGGAAACGCCGGACATGGCCGTCGAGGAAAACAAACTGCGCCCCCGCGCTGTGCAGATTCGTATGGACATTGTTCTCTTGGGCAACCGGGGCCAATCCGCCATTGTCAAACAACCAAACCGTGGCCGTCGGTCGCCGGATCGCAGTCAGCTTGACTTGGTTGCCCGCACCAATGCCGTTGACGTGTTCGTTCAGGCAATAGTGGAACAGGTTTTTGCCGTTGCTTCGCCGCGCGTTGGCCGGGCAGATCCAGACGGAATTTCCCGGCTCGATGGTTGTGTTTGTCCGCCAGGCCATCATCGCATAAACCGGCAGGTTCATTTGTTTGGGCAAATCCACATACCAGCCTTCGGTGGTGGAACTGCCGCTGGCCGAGCCGTCCTTGGGCAAATAATCGTCGTGATCCGTCACAAAAAGCTGCGTTGCCAGCCCCCATTGTTTGAGATTGTTTACGCAGCTGATCGCCCGGGCGGCCGCCTTGGCCTTGTTTAAGGCCGGGAGCAACAGCGCCGCCACCGCTGCGATAATGGCAATGACCACGAGCAGCTCAATCAAAGTGAAGCCCTTTTGCATCCCCCGATGCGCCTTGGTGGATGCAATCCTGATGAATTCTGACCAATCTGTGTTTCTGGCCGTTTCCATGTCTCAAGTCAGCCGCAAAACACCTCGGCTGACCTGTTGCTGATCATTTTTGCCTTTCCCGGTCGCCGGTCGCTACTCGGATTTTGTTAAAAAAAATGACAAAATATGGCCAGTCAGGACGGTTCGCGTAAAATTTTTCCTTGGGTGCGTGAACGCAAAGCCGTTATTCTCCGTCCAACCTGAACCAAACGGGAAATCGCCGCCGCCACATGAAAATCATCTGCCTCTTGAGTCTCGCCGTCGCCCTGTCGCTGCCGGCCGCCGAAACCAATGCGCCGGTCCCGCCGGACCACAACGATCTCGGCAAAATTCCTGACGCCTCCCACGCGTCGGTGTGCGTGACGAACTCCGTCACCATCGCCGGCGAACGGGTCACCTATGTCGCCGAGACCGGCATGCTGCCCCTGCTCAAGCCGGACGGCTCTTCGCGGGCTTCCATTTTTTACGTCGCCTACACGCGGCGGGACGGTTCCCCGGCCGGCCAACGGCCCGTGACTTTTTGCTTCAATGGCGGTCCCGGTTCCGCGTCGGTCTGGCTGCACCTCGGGGCCCTCGGCCCGCGCCGCGTGAAAATGAACGAGGATGGTTCCTTGCCCGCGCCGCCGTTCGCTTTGGTGGATAATGAATTTTCCGCGCTCAATGCGAGCGACCTTGTCTTCATTGATCCGGTGGCGACGGGCTTCAGCCGGCCGGCCAAGGACGAAAAAGCCGACCAGTTTTTCGGCGACTCGGCCGATCTGGATTCCATCGGTGAATTTATCCGGCTCTGGACGACGCGCCATGACCGCTGGCTGTCGCCGAAATTTCTCTGCGGCGAAAGCTACGGCGTGTTTCGCGCCGCCGGCTTGGCGGATTATCTCCGCGGCAGTTGCGGCATGTATTTGAACGGACTCATCCTCGTCTCCGGCGTGCTGGACTTCGGCACCATCAGCGGCGAAACCGGCAACGACCTCCCGTATCCGCTGATCCTGCCGGCGTACACGGCGGCGGCCTATTTCCACCATAAACTGCCGGCGGATTTGCAGTCCGACTTGACGAACGCGCTGGCGGAGTCGCGGCGCTTTGCGAGCGGCGAGTATTCCGCCGCCCTGCTGCAAGGCACGGCCCTGCCGGCGGACGAACAGGCCAAGGTCGTCGCCGAACTCGTGCGGCTCACCGGCTTGAAAGCACCCATCATTGAGGACAACAATTTGCGCGTGGATCCGGCCGTGTTCCGCAAGCAGTTGCTGCACGATGACGGCCTGATTCTCGGCGCCTATGACGCGCGGTTGACCGGGCGGGATGGCGACCCGGCGTCGCCCACCGCGGATTTCGATCCGGCCAGCGCGGCAGTCATGGGACCGTTTTCGGCGGCGATGAATTCGTACGTGCGGAGCGAGTTGAAATTCGAGGACGACCTGCCCTATGCTATCCTCGCCGGCGTGCAGCCGTGGAATTATGGCGCGCGCAACAACTTCGCCAACGCCAGCGACCGGCTTGCGTCCGTCATGAATCAAAATCCTTATCTGAAAATTCTCGTGCTCGGCGGCCGCTGCGACCTGGTCTGCCCGATCGATACGATGCGGCACAGCGTGGATCACCTGGGACTGGCCGAAGCCTACCGGCATAATGTCCAGTTCGCCGAGTTCGACGCCGGCCACATGATGTATATCAACTTGCCCGACCTGAAAAAGCTGCAGGCGGAAATTGACAAATTCGTGCGCCCCTGACGGGCCGGCCGTTGCCCGATGGGCCTGGAAATCGCGGCCATATGTCTATTTACCAGCGCCGGCGGACCGATTCGCCATTGCTAACGCGGGAGCCGCTGGCGGTAAGATAAATTTCGCGCCCCCGCCTTCATCACCCTAAAATTCCTTCTTGTCATCGGGGTGTTCTATGATAGTTTATGTCTCCTTTTTTATGAAGACGGACATACATCCGAAATATGTGGACGCCGAAATCCGTTGCGCTTGTGGCAACGTCTTTCAGACGCGTTCCACCCGCCAGACCATCATCGTCGGCATCTGCAACGCCTGCCACCCGTTTTACACGGGCCAGCAGAAATTCGTGGACACCGCCGGTCGCGTGGACAAATTCCAACAGCGCGCCGCCAAAACCCTGGCCGCCCAGGCCGAACACGCCTCCAAGAAAAAGAAGAAGGCCTAGCTTTGAACTGAACCCCGCCCGCCGCCCGTGTTGTCCACGGGTGGCGGGCGGTTGTGTTTTTTCATCCGCCACGCATTTGATTTACGATTCCCGCGCCGCGGGCCGGTTCACCGGTGAATCGCCAATCCTAAACCGCCCATGGATTTAAGGCCGCACATTGAGCGATTCCGCAAGCGCTTCGCCGAGCTCGAATCCTTGCTGAGCGACTCCAGGGTTTTTGACCATCCGCAAAACGCCCAGGAATTGTCGCGCGAATATGCCCGGCTGAAAGAGCTGGTCGCGGCCGGGGCGGATTACCTCAAAACCCTCGCCGACCTGGCGGAAAACCGGGCGCTCCTCAAGGCCGAGCTGCCGGATTCGGAGCTCGCCCGGATGGCGAAGGATGAAATCGCCCGGCTGGAAGCGGACGAAAAAAAATTCGCGCAGCAAATCCACTTCGGCCTCGTGCCGCCGGACCCGACCGATTCGCGCAACACCATCGTCGAAATCCGGGCCGGTGCCGGCGGCTCGGAATCGGCGCTCTTTGCCGCCGATTTATACCGGATGTATTGCCGCTACGCCGAAATGCGCGGCTGGAAAATCGAGACGCTCGATTCCAATGCTTCCGACCTCGGCGGTTTCCGGGAAATCATTTTTCAGATCAATGGCACCGATGTTTTCAAGCGGCTGAAATACGAGAGCGGCGTCCACCGGGTTCAGCGCGTGCCGGCCACCGAAGCGCAGGGCCGCATCCACACCAGCACCTGCACCGTCGCCGTTTTGCCCGAGGCCCAGGAAGTGGATGTCGAGATCAAGCCGGATGACATCGAGGTCAGCGTCTGCCGGGCCTCCGGCAAGGGCGGCCAGGGGGTGAACACCACCGATTCCGCCGTGCAAATCCAGCACAAGCCGAGCGGCCTCACCGTCCGCATCGCCGACGAACGGTCGCAGATCAAAAACCGGGCGAAGGCCATGACCGTCTTGCGCTCGCGGCTGCTCGAAATCAAGGTGGCTGAGGAAAATGCCAGATACGCCGCGCATCGCAAGGAGCAGGTCGGCACCGGCGAACGGAATGAAAAAATCCGCACCTACAATTTCCCCCAGAACCGCGTCACCGACCATCGTGTTGAAGTCACGCTCTATAATTTATCCGTCTTCATTGAGGGTTATTTGGACGACCTCATTGTCCCCTTGATGACGCATGATCTGGAAGTGAAACTGGCCGCCATTCAATTATGAACCTGCCCCCGCATATTAAAGGACTGATTTTCGACTGTGACGGCACGCTCGCCGACACCATGCCCTTGCACTGGCACGCCTGGCGGTTGGTGACGGAGCGCCACCAACTCCATTTTCCCGAGGACCGTTTTTATTCTCTCGGCGGCGTGCCCTCGCGGGATATTTTGAAAATGCTGGCGGAGGAACAGGGCCGTTCGCTCGACCACATCGCCGTGGCGCACGAGAAGGAAAACGCCTATCTGCCCCTGATGTCGCGGGTCGAGCCGATTCATGCCGTCGTGGATATTGCCCGGGCGAATTTTGGAAAAATCCCGCTGGCTGTGGCTTCCGGCGGCACCCAGCCAATCATTTGTGAAGTGTTGGAACACCTGAAAATCCGGCATCTGTTTGCCGCCGTCGTGACCAGCGAAATGGTGCAGCACCAGAAGCCCGCGCCGGACATTTTTCTCGAGGCCGCCCGCCGCATCGGCGTGGAGCCAAAATTCTGCCGGGCCTACGAGGATACCGACCTCGGCCTGCAGGCCATCCGCGACGCCGGCATGGAAGCGGTGGACGTGCGCCAAATGCGGCGGTAACGGTCGTGCGCGCTACCAAAACTGCCAGGCGCCGCGCGTGACGACCCAGAGGCCGAGCAGGAAATTGGTGATGGCGTGTGCCGTCATCGCGTCTCCCACCCGGTTTTTGCGTAACACCAGCCATTGATAGGCCGCGCCGCACAAAATCCCCGCGAGCCATTCGTCATGCGCCAGGCCAAAGAGGCACGCCGTGATCCAAAATGCGCGCGCACCAAACCAGTTCAGCGGCACGGACAGAAAATCCGGCCGGGCGACATAGCGGTATAAAAACGAACGGTAGAAAATCTCCTCCAAGGGCGGCACCACCAGCGTCATCCCCATGACATGTACGGCCATGCAGAGCTTGGCGGCGGGCGTGAATCCGCCAAACTGGATTTGCGGATCCCAGATTGAATCAATGTTTTTGGGCGGATTTGAAAGCCCAAGCTTAACCCACAGCGTGCTTTGCGTTGTCCATTCACCGCTGAGCCCAATCCACATCACGAAGATCCCGACCCCCACCAGCACCGCTTCCCAACTGAAGGCCCAGCGCATTTCGGTCACGTAAGGACGCATGACTAGGATCATCGCCAATCCCGCCAGCGTTTTGGCGAGGTAAAACCAATATGCCGACGCGGCCCCGAATTTGCCCTGTCCCGCCGTGAGCAGCACGAAGATGACGAACGGCGCGATGCGGATGGCGGCGGGGTGGCTGCCTAATTTTTCCCGGAACGACATGGCGTCAATGATCAATTATCAGTTTGACGGTTCTTCCGCCGGCGCTGCAAAGTGTAACTGTGGATTTGGTGATCTCTGTCACCCGAAGCTGCCGAATCACATCGCCGGGCCGGACCATTTTGCCGTCCAGAATGGCGGCCGGCGTGGTAGGTGAATAAAATATCGCCTGTAATGTTGGCATCTCCGGCGGATTCGCCGGCGCTGGTTCCGGCGCGTTTATGGCGGCAGTTTTTGTCGCCACCGGCTGTGCGAGGATCGGTTGCGCCCCGGTCGCTGGCACCGCGACCGTTGACCCGACCGTTCCGGCGGGTTGCGTCGCTGCCACCGTTGCCGCCGGCAATGACGTCATACTGCGCTCGGTGCGATGAACCATTACCCCGCCGATGAAAAAAGCGGCTGCGACCACCAGAAAAATCACAATGGCTGGAATCAGCCATATCCCCGCCGAGGCCGGCCGGCCGGCGGCGGGTGCCAGCGGCGCAAAAGTGCCTTGCTGTTCACGCGGCGGAGCCTGCCGGGCGCGCTTCAAGGCGTCGTTGATGAGGCTCATGCGTGGATGTGACCTTCCAGCTCACGGATGGCGCGGCCAATCATCCGGTAGTTGATGCGGTTGCTGCGCTCAACAAATCCGGCCAGCAACGCCTTGTCGCAGACGGCATTGACGAGCCGGGGAATACCTTGGCTGTAACGGAATACCCGCCACACGGCCGGCGTGGTGAAAGCCGGCATCCCGCGCGAACCTGCCAGCGCGAGCCGATGGTGAATGTACTGGCCGACTTCCGCGCAGGTCAACGGGTTCAAGTGATACCGCACCGTGATGCGCTGGCGGAGTTGCTTCAAGCGGGGGCTGTTCAGCCGGTCGCGCAGTTCCGGCTGGCCCATGAGGACGATTTGCAGCAGTTTGCGGTCGTCGGTTTCGATGTTGGAAATCAGCCGCACTTGTTCCAGCAAATCTTCCGTCAGGTTCTGAGCCTCGTCTACGATCAGTACCGTTTCCCGGCCGGCGAGCGTCTGTTTCAGCAAAAAATCACTGAGCGTCGCGATGGTTTCCAGCCGGTCCTTGCCTTTGACCTCCAGGCCGTATTCCGTGGCGATGGCCTTCATCAGTTCATCGCCGCTCAACACCGGGTTCAGGATCAGCGCCGTGGAAAAGTGCCCGTCCAGCTGCTCCAGTAACGCGCGGCACAAGGTCGTCTTGCCCGCCCCCACCTCGCCCGTGAGCTGCACAAATCCCTTGCGTTCGCGAATGCCGTAGAGCAGATGGTTGAACGCCTCGCGATGCTTGTTGCTATGGAAAAGAAAGCGCGGGTTCGGCGTGATGTCGAACGGCGACAGCTTTAATCCGTAAAACTCCAAATACACCCCGCGCTTTTAGCAGATATCGCCAGCCTTCGCCAAGCAAAGCTTTTGCGGCCTTTGGTCTAACGGATCAAAACGGCCCGGGCCGCCTTGACGAGCGCCTCCGCCTCCGCCGGCGTGCCGATGGTGATTCGCACGAAATCCTTCACCGCTGGCGTCCCGAACCAGCGGACGAGGATTTTCCGGGCGCGCAACTTTTCCAGCCAGGCTGCCGCCGGATAGAGCGGCGGTTTCGCCAGGATGAAATTCGTCTGGCTCGGCAGCACGCGGAAACCCATCTTTGTCAGCTCGCGGGTCAGCCATTCCCGCGTTGCGATGATCTTTCGGAAATTGGCGCGATAGAATTTCAAGTCGTCCAGCGTCGTCTCGGCGGCGATTTGGCCCAGGCCGTTCACGTTGTAGCTGTCCCGGATTTTGTCCAGCGCCGCAATGAGTTCGGGGTGGCCGACCAAATATCCGACCCGTTGGAAGCAGAGCGAGTACGCCTTGGAAAACGTTCGCGCCACCAGGACGTGCGGAAATTTCAACGCCAGTTTCAGTGCGTTTTCCTTGGCGAAATCCACATAGGCCTCGTCCAGCAAGACCACGCCTCGCTGCGCGCGGCAAAGTTTTTCCAGCTCGCCCGTCGGATAGCCGCGCCCGCTCGGCGCGTTCGGCGTGGTCACCAGCGTCAGGGCTGCGCCAAAACGCCATTGCTTGCCGCGCCGCAATTCCGCGACCCCGGGCAGGTTGAAATCGTCCTTGAGCGGCACGGCGTTTTTCGCCGCCCCATGGGTGTCCGCCAGGACCGGATAGAGCGAGTAGCTCGGCGTGAAATACTGTACCATCTCGGAGGGACGAGTTCCCCGCGTCCTTGATTTCTTTTGGTTGGGGACTCGGGGCCCTCGTCCCTCCGCAACCGGCTCCACCAACGCCCGCACCGCGAGCGCCAGCAATTCATCCGAGCCGTTGCCAATGATGATGTTTTCCGGTTGGCAGCCATGCCGCTTCGCCAGTTTGGCGCGCAATTTTTCCGCCGTCGGGTTCGGATATAGCCGCAGCCGCCCATCCACCGCCGCCTTCACCGCCGCCAGCACTTTCGGCGCGGGCGGATACGGATTCTCGTTGGTGTTCAGCTTGATCAGCCCCTTGATTTTCGGCTGTTCGCCCGGGACATACGCGTGCAGGTCGTGAACCAGTGGACGGATCAAAGGATTTTTTTTGGCCATGCGCCGACATTATGCCATCCCCCGGCCTCGACCGGAAATAATTTCACGGCCGCCGCCACGACGGCCGCGCCATCTGTCCGCCAGTGTAACCAAAAAGTTTCACCGGATCGGAGGATTATCGTTGACACAATTTTCCTGCCTGAAAAAATCATCGCACGTAACTGGGATATTTTGACAACGCCGTTCAAACCCTCAAGCCACCGCCGCCTTGCCGGCGGTTCTGTCACCGCCCGTTTTATTTCCACGTGAAAAACTACATCCTCGACACCAACGTCCTGCTCCACGACCCGAATTCCCTCGTCAACTTCAAGGAAAATAACGTCCTTGTGCCCATCGAAGTCATCGAGGAGATCGACCGCTTCAAGCGTGAATCCACCGAGCTGGGCCGCAATGCCCGCACCGTTTCGCGGATGCTGGACGGCTTTCGCGGCGAGGGCAGCCTGAGCGCGGGCGTCGAACTGCCCAACGGCGGCAAGCTCAAGATTGCCTTCCAGAAAAACGGCCACGGCGACACCATCTTCACCAAGGATTCGGTGGATAACCGGATCCTGGCGCTCGCCGCCGGCATCCAGCGGACGCAGCCGAAGAATGCGACGATCCTCGTTTCCAAGGACATCAACCTGCGCATCAAGGCCGACGCCATCGGCGTGATGGCGGAGGATTACGAGACGGACCGCGTGTTCATCACCGATCTTTACACCGGCATGGTGGACCTCACCGTATCGGCGGAAAAAATGGCGGCCTTCCGCGCCAAGGGCGAACTCGTGCTGGCCGGCGGGAAAAATTATTTTCCGAATGAATACTGCACCCTGACCGACGAGGCCAATCCCAAGAAGGCCGCGCTCACTAAGGTGGATGCCACGGGTACCAAATTGATTCCCATCCTCGACTGCCGCGAGGGCGTCTGGGGCATCAAGCCGCGCAACCGCGAACAGCATTTCGCGCTCGACGCCCTGCTCGACGACCGCGTGAAACTGGTCACGCTCATGGGCAAGGCCGGCACCGGCAAAACGCTGGTGGCCATGGCCGCCGGTTTGAAGCGCGTGGTGAATGATCGCGAATTCCGCCGCCTCGTTGTCGCCCGCCCGACCATCTCAATGGGCAAGGAACTGGGTTTTCTGCCCGGCTCGCTCGAGGAGAAACTCGCGCCCTGGATGCAGCCGATTCATGACGCGCTGGAGATGTTGAGCGACCTGAATATGGGCCACGACCATCGCCGCGCGGCGGATCTGATGCGCAGCGGCAGCATCGTCGTCGAGGCGTTGAGTTACATCCGCGGCCGCAGCATTGCCAACCAGTTCATGATCATTGACGAGGCGCAGAACCTGACCCCGCTCGAAGCCAAGACCATCGTCACGCGCGTCGGCAGCGGCACCAAAATCGTCTTCACCGGCGACCCCTATCAGATTGATAATCCCTACGTGGACTCGTCCTCGAATGGCTTCAACTACATCATCAGCCGCTTCCGCGACCAGGCCATCGCCGCCCATATCGAATTGCAAAAGGGCGAACGCTCCGAGTTGGCCGAGCTGGCGGCAAATATTCTTTGAGCTGCCACCCGGAATTCATCCGCTGCCGGCCCTGCACCGGTTGTTTTCATCGCTTTACAAAGCGAATATTCTTATTTGACAACTTTCGCAACTCAGCCGAAGATAATTTTAAGAGATTAAATTAACGGGAATATGATATCAAACGAACGCCCTTCGCCATACGGACGCCGCCCCTATCAAAGTCAGGGTTACGGTGCCCCCAAATATAACAGCCTGCCGCGACCGCCGGTCAATGAGGACACCCTCAAGACCGCTGAAATCCAGATTGAACGCAAAAACTTTGTGTTCACCCTCAAGGAAAATCCGCGTGGCCGCTTCCTCCGGATCACTGAGGATGTGGGTGGCCGGCGCGATACCATCATCATTCCGTCCACGGGTTTGGCCGACTTCAAGAAGCTGGTGGATGACATGGCCAAGGCGTCTGACCAGATTCCCGAAAAGACGCCCGCCGGCGAATCGCCGCCGCCGGAAGCCTGACCTCTTATTTTTTCAAACTCCGGCGGAGCTTCGGCTTCACCGGAGTTTTTTGCTTGGCGGCTTTGGCTGGCTTGGCCGCTTTGGCCGTTTTCACCGGCCGGGCGTCACCCCAGAGTCCTTCCAGATCGTAGCGCTGGCGCGTGTCCGCGTGCATGACGTGGACAATCACGTCGAAATAATCCAGCACCACCCAGGTGCCCCCCGTGGAACCTTCCGACCGCGCCGGACGCAAATCATATTCGTCCCGCAGCCGGCTCGTAATCTCGTCCACGATCGCGCGCAGGTGCGGCTGGCTCGTGCCGGACGCAATGACGAAGTAATCCGTCACCGACGACAGCTTGCGCACGTCGAGCGCGACGATGTTTTCGGCTTTTTTGTTGTCCGCGAATTCGCGGCAGAGGAGCGCCAGTTTATTGGAATCCATAGTTGCTCGGTCATTTAACCACACCGGCCGCGGCGGAACACGGATAAAATTCAAACATAAAGTCCCGCCGCGCGGATGGCCGCCGCCACGGTGGCCGGTACCAGGGGCTCCAACGGCAAGCCCGCCCGCACCCGCGCGCGGATGGCCGCCGACGCCACGGCGAAAGGGAAACCCTGCAAATGTCGCCCGCGAAACGGCTTCGGAAAAACCGTGGCCGCGCCGCCCGGCCGCGGAATCGCCACGAATTCCGCCAGTCGCGCCAGCTCCTCCGCCTCGCGCCATTCGTTGAGCCGGGACACGTTGTCCGCGCCGACCAGGTAAAACAGCTGCGCGCCGGGAAACCGGCGGGCGTAATCGCGCAGCGTGTCCACCACGTAGGAGATGCCGCCGCGCCGGATTTCTTGCTCATCCACCTCGCAATCGGATTGGCCGGCCAGCGCCAGCCGGAGTAGTTGCAGCCGGGCGGGTGCGGGTGCGGGCGGATTTTCCGGTTTGAAGGGCGATTGCGCCGCCGGGATGAAAAACAGCCGATCCAAGCCAAGTTCCTCCCGCGCCGCTTGGGCCACGAGCAGATGGCCGAGATGCACCGGGTCAAACGAGCCACCGTAAATTCCAAGTTTCATCGTTTTCAGTTTCCCGCCGCCGGTGCCGGAAGCCAGCCAAAAATTAAAAAAACCTCGCTCCACCGCACCACCCCAATGACCGGCGAAATCCAAAGACCGCCCTTTCTAGAGCTGATTAAAAATTACTGTAGCCGGAGCGCGGCGTTCACGCCGCTTCGACGTCGCCATCTAAATTCAAGTTGAAGCGGGCTGAAGCCCGCGCTCCGTCGTCGGTTTGGCTGACAAAGAGCGGCTACAGTTTTACTGAAACCACTCTAATCCAATCTATTTGTCCCGTTTCAACAGGAATTCCGCGAGCGCTTCGAGCGCCACGGCCTTCCCTTTGAAAATATCCAGCGCGGCAAATGCCTTGGCCGTCAGTTGTGCCGCGATCTTCCGCGATTTCTCCAGGCCCACGATTGAAGGATAGGTCGCCTTTTGCACGGCCACGTCCTTGCCCGCCGTCTTGCCGAGCTGCTCGCTGGTCTGCGTCACGTCCAGAATGTCGTCAATCACCTGGAATGCGAGGCCGACGTGGTAGCCGAAATCAGTGAGGGCCGCGAGCTGCGCGGGGGTGCAATTGGCGCTCATGCCGCCCAGGCGCACGGAGCAGCAGAGCAGGGCGGAAGTCTTCCGCTCATGGATGAATTTCAATTCGGCGAGGGAAAGTTTTTTATTCTCGCCCTCCAAATCCGCGACCTGGCCGCCAACGAGCTGCAGCGAGCCGGACGCCTTGGCGATTTCCAAGATGATTTTATCGTGCGGATAGCGTGGGAATTTTTTGCATTGCGCGGCGATTTCAAACGCCTGCGTCAGCAGCGCGTCGCCTGCCAGCACGGCAATGCCTTCGCCGAAGACTTTGTGGTTGGTCGGCTTGCCGCGGCGGAAATCGTCGTTGTCCATCGCCGGCAGATCGTCGTGGATGAGCGAGTAGGTGTGGATGCACTCCACGGCGCACGCCAGCGGCAGGGCGGCCGTATCGCTGCCGCCGCAGGCTTCCGCCGCGGCTAGCAAAACCGCCGGGCGCATCCGCTTGCCGCCGGCGAACAGCGAGTAGCGCATCGCCTGGTGGATCGTGGCGGGCCGGGTCTTCTCGCTGGGCAGAAATTTATCGAGCGCGGCATTCACGGCGTCGGTGCGCGAAGTCAGGAATCGGTTCAAGTCGAACGGTGGTTGGGTGGCGGCCATAATTATCCGCAGAAAATGCCGGAAAGGCGGGCAACTTTGAAGGGAATTTTTAAGATTGCTTTGAACCTGGCGGCTGGTATTCTGACCCGCTCGTTTTCTGAAACTATAATGAACGCTGAACTTTGCAAAAAGGCCCTGGAAATTGTTGGCAACCCCAACGTGCTGGTCAACCTCATCTCGCGCCGCGTGCGCCAGTTGAACGCCGGCGGTGGCGGTTTGGGCCGGCCGCTCGTGGATGTCCCGGCCAGCATGGGCCTCGCCGACATCGCGCTCACGGAAATCATCGACAAGAAAATGGGCTGGGAAATGCCGGAGGAAAAAGCCGCCGTCCGCCCGATCGCCAAGAAGCGCAAGAAGCACTAAAAACCAACGCCGCAGGCCGGATGTAGAATGAAGAAGTAATTTTTTCTGGCCGGGTTGGTTTCAAAATTTTCTGCTGCATTCATTCATTTGAATGCAGCATTTTTGTTTCTACATTCCGCCTTTTACCTTCTACCTTGTTTGGCCATGGCCGACATCGTGACCAATCATAAAGCCCGGCGCGATTACCACATCCTTGAGACGTTCGAGGCGGGCATCGTGCTGCACGGCACGGAGGTCAAGTCGCTGCGCGCGGGCAAGGGGCAGATCGCCGACGCCTTCGCCCGGGTGGAGAAGGACGAAGTCTGGCTCTACAATGCTCACATCGACGAATATTCGCACGGTAACCTCCAGAACCACGCGACGAAGGCCCCCCGCAAGCTGCTCCTGCACAAATCAGAGATTCGCAAGCTGTTTGAGCTGGCCTCGGTCAAGGGCAACGCCCTGTTCCCGCTGGCGTTTTATTGGAAGAACGGCAAGGTGAAAGTCTCCCTCGGCGTCGGCAAGGGCAAGCAAAGCTTCGACAAGCGGGACGACCTCAAAAAGCGCGATGACGACCGCGAAATGAAACGCGCGACGATGAAGTGGTCGAAGGGTCGTTGAACCGCTAAAGCGGAGAAATCTAGGAGAATTGGCCAAAAAGATGTAGCGATGGGCTGCGAGAAATTTTTGGTTTTTTGCGAGGCTTCAGCGCCGGCGCCGGTTTGTGGGATTATGCCTTTGATATCAAATAAATCAATTTTGCGCAATGGAACGGTATCGCAGTCCCAAATCAAATAATGTTCATCAGGTGCCCCAACTGTGGCGTATCCGAGTTTCGCCATTTGTTGTAGATACCAGCCCGCACGTGCTGGAAATCCTTCAACTCTTAATTCTCGCAATTGATTAATTGTCATTCCTCCAGATATTTTACATTCATCAATCAGTTCCACCTCGTCGCCCAGCATCCTACGGCACTCAGCAAACGCATTCGGATGAGTGGCAATGCAAATCTTACCTGAACTGACATATCTACGAACTCCGTCCACTGCCAATCGCGCAATGGGCAAATCACGCGGTAAACAGCACATTATCACCTCTAAATCCTTAGTAATTGCAGCCATTTTTTTCCATCCAGGTAATAAATTACGCGACAAAGCTGGCTGTATGGCGCAAATGGCTGTAAAAAAGGTGGTCTCTCAAGCCGCCATATTTGACCTTGATTACAAATATATCCGACATCTTTTAACTGTGTTTGAAAGCCTGTTTGGCCTCAAGGCGTTCAATGATTTTGTTGCCCAGTTTTATGCCGGGTTTTTCAATCACGAAATAGGTCAGTGACGACGCAGCAATGGTAAACACCAATGCCGTGAGCCAGGTGGCCGCAAAATCCAGCAAACAGGCCAAATGCGTCGGCAGAAACGCAAATTGTTCTGCTTTGATTATCCGGGATTTCCCATTTGAGTTAATGTTCATGGTTCAAATTGAGTTTTTCCGGTCGCTTTACGGATTATCCGCTCGTCTCTTGGCATTTCAAGGCATTTTTTAACGCCAAAAACAGGTTTTTCAGAGTCGCAGCCGTGTTCGGCACGGACTTTCACGCCCCAACACGCTTCGTGAGCCGGAGGCGAACACAATTCACCTGTATTGAGTGATGGTTTCATCCGGTTTTCCTTCATCCGGTTGCTGCTGCTGGTGATCTCAGCCGTCCAATCCGTTCCAAAATGGTCTGGAACAACTCTCTCGGCACCGCCACTTCCGCCATTTGGAAGACGATCTTCCGGGAATGGCGAACCACCTTCGCCCCGATCTTGATCAGTTTCTCCCGCAACGTCGTCAATGTCCAGTGACGCACCGCTGGCGGCAGCACTGCCTGCCGCAGAAAGTTGCCCAAGTTATAGGCCAGCACGAACAGTTGCAGCCGCACCTGATTATCCACAAAGTCGTGACAGGACAGCCTTGTCCATTTGAGGGCGTTCTTGCCTTCCTTAATCCACTGCTCCGCCGTGCCACGCTGGTTGTAGAACCGCACCACCCGTTTGGCAGGCCGGGTTAGATTGGTCACGATAAATCCGACACGAGGAAACAGTTCGCCATTGTGCCATTCCACCTTCGCCACTACGCGACGGGCCTGATTCCAACTCTTGGCCTGATACAAAAAGCCGGCATACCACACCACCGGCATATTTGAAGGACGCCCCACCGGTCGGGTCAACAAATGGTCAATGTCCCGCTGCAACGCATCATTGGCCGGCAGACGGATGGCATACTCGAATCCCTCGGCTTCCAAATACTCATAGAGCTCCGGGTTGGCAAAGGCGGCATCGGCCCGAAATTTGCGTGGAATATTTCTACCCGGATACCGCGCCACCACCGGTTCCAGCACCGCTCGCCAATCCTTGGCGCTATGCACATTGCCCTCGCGCAGCAGGGACTGCTCCACATCGCCAAACTGATTGAAGCAAAACAGCGGGTGGTAGCAAGTGCAGGCGAAATGTCCGTTGTAAGCAGTGCCTTCCTGCTCGCCGTAGGTCTCGCTCACGGAACTGTCCATGTCCAGGATTAGTTCCCGCATTGGCTGGCGTTCCCGCAGCCGGTCAATCCATTTTCCTGATAGCTTCGTCAACGCCTTCAGGTTGCTCGGCTGTGTCAACACCTCGGTTTCGAAGCGTCCCATCTGACTGGTGGACGCTGCCGTGTGTTCCGTGGCTCGACCACCAACTACTTGCCGCATAGTGGGATCAACGGAGAGCCGTTCGGCATCATTGGTGTCTTCGTAACCCGCCAGCCGGCTAAAGATGGACTGACGAATCTGCGCCACCATCGAGTGTTGCGTGTTCTTACCCGTCCGCCCATCACTCAACAGATTTTCACCCAGATCGGTCAGACCCAGTGCCGCGTCGAGTTCGCGGTAAGCCAATAACCCGGCATCAGACGTGATCTTGGAACCGTGAAACTCCAGCTTCAAACGACTATCAAAAACCACCCGCAGAGCCTCTTTTTTGCCTGCACCCGCTGGTTTTTCCGTTTTTTGTTGTTTCAACATAGAGGAAAGCCTTTGTTTATGCGGCTTTATTGTAGGTCAATAACATCAGCTTGTGAAGTTTAATTGGGAAATATGGG
>Ga0302275_10000231_pt1 | contig 63140 bp, 61 predicted proteins | sample III_Bog_N2_2_FD_200229 | JGI IMG/M metagenome (GOLD analysis project Ga0302275, IMG submission 200229) | Peat permafrost microbial communities from Stordalen Mire near Abisko, Sweden - III_Bog_N2_2 | ecosystem: Environmental > Terrestrial > Soil > Wetlands > Peat | place: Sweden: Abisko... | reverse complement strand
TTTAACTCGCTTCAGTTCTTCCCCGGCAACAACACCGTCACCCGGCTCACCTTCGCCGCCAACGCAATCCCCCGCTTCTTCTTCAAGGGATCGTCATCAGTGCTCGAAGTGTCGGATTGCTTGGCGGCCTTGGCGGAATCATCGCTGGCCGAAGCCGCACTGGCCGTGGCGTTGGCGGCGGTGCCTTGACCAAGACCGCTTTGCCCGCTCGTGCCGCCGCCGGACACGTTGGCGGAAATCAACGCGGCATCAATGCTGCCGCCGCTCGCGCTGACGCCGCCGACGCCGATGATGGTGCCGGAAATATTTCCGCCCGCGCCGACATTCACCGTGCCTTGCGCGAGCGCGGTGACGTTCACATTTTGCTGCGCGGTGATGTCAATGTTGTTGCGCGCAAAAATCAGACCATAAATGCTGCCGCTCGCGTCCAGCTTGGCGTTACTGGCGATGACGCCCGAGCCGCTGGCATAAATGTTGTGATCATCGGAAACGAACACCGGGGTTCCCGCCGCCAAGTCGGCGGCGTAAACCGGCTGATTATTGTTGTCGCGCAATTCATAGCCGGCGAGCACCGTGGTCGTGACGTTGTTATAACTGAGTTGATTCAACGGGAGCTGCAAAATGCCGGCCGCATCGGCATTGACGTTGCCGTTCGGCGCTTCCACCAATATGTTGCCGAGGGTCGCGGTGGGCGCGGGAAAATTCACGCGGCGCGTGGGAAACGTCAGCGCCAAGATGCCGCTGAACGGAATTTGTGGCGCGTAGCCGTAAACCTGGCGCGTGAGCGGGTCCACATAAAATTCGGCGACGGTGATGATGGACGAAGCGCCGGTGCCGGCATTGATGTTTCCATTCAGCGATTCTACCGTCACATTGCCGCCATCGTAGGCCGCGATGCGTGAGCCGTTGACATTAATATCGCTGCCGGCAATCACCGTGATGTCCGAACCACCCGTGGTAAAGATGCCGCGCGGCTGGCTGGTCTTGTCGGTGAAAAAATCCGAACCGACGCTGATCTGGCCGCCGACATTGACGAAAATCGCTCCGCCATTCTGCGATGAAATCGCCGTGGAGAACATGTTCAAATCACCGGTGGTGGTGGTCACCTTGATGTCCGCGCCGCCCGTGAAATATTGCGCCAGCGGATAATTAAATTCCGGATTGCCATTGGCATCGTAAATCGGCTGATAATTTTTTCCGGTCGGGTAGGCGATGTCGTAAGTCACCCCTTCCGACTGAATGCCCAGCGTCGTCCCCAAATCAATGCTCTGGGCGGTGATGTCAAAATGTCCGCCGCCACCCAAAATGTAGCCGGAAGCATTGCTGGCGATGGCCGCGCCGAATTTTTGATTTTGCGCGGTCAGCGCGCTCTGCAGATTGGCCGCCGTGGTGGCATCAATGATTGAAACCGTTTTGGTCTGAAAAGTTCCATCGGGATTCAACTGCGGAATTCCATCTTGATAAACCAACACCGTGACCGACTGCAACAGCGACAAGATATGCGGGGTCAAGCCTTGGACGACAATCGTGCCCACTTGCGTCGTGGGATTCACCGTGTAGGAAATCTGCTGGGACAAGTTGGCCGCGAGCTGCGCGTCCGGCGAATCCGGCGGCAACTCGGAAAGGTATTGCAACGCGGGCGCCTGATCCGCATTGGCCGTGGTAAATTCACTTTCATTCTCAATGGCGCCGATCACATGGATGCTCGTGACATCGTTCGGATGCAGATTCATTCCCGCAAACCGGCTGCTGATCATATTGCCGCCCACGAAGATTTGTGCCGCTTCCGGCGAACTCAACAGGAGGTTGTCCATGTCGCCAGCAATGTTTAGCGAGACGGTCGTGGGACTATTCAAATGAATGGGCGTGCCAGCGTGATCACTAAGGCCAAACAGGCTGGCATTGACATTGTAATATTGGTGGTAGCCGCTATCGGAAACGATGAGGTTGTAAATGCCGGACGGCGCGGTGCCCGTCAACGCCCCGGCACTCGTGATATTCAGACTGCCCAACGCCGAAGGAAACAAGATCAACTGCCCGAGCGTGTCGGAATTTCCTGAAAGCGAAACACCACCCTTGCCGGCAACAATGTTCAAAATACCGGGAAAAATCAGCGGCAAGTCGTCGTTGCGCGGCAACGTGGACGCATCGGCCGCCACGGTGACCCCGTTGCCGGCATTCAAATTGACAAACGCGTCCGCCGAATAATCAAAATAGTGATACGACGGCGGCACGATTTTTCCGCCGTTGTTGTTGAACATCCCGTTCGGATTCCGCACTTCCTGCAAATCAATATTGTTCGCCGCGTTCACGCTCCAGCCGCCGCTCATCAAACTCAAAGCCAGTTGGTTGTCGCTTGTGCCCGCGCTGCCGGAGAAATTTGCATCCGTCACAAAACCGCTGCCGCCGGATGGAATGATGTTTCCATTCGCGTCGAGTGGATTGCCATTCGCATCCATTTTTGCGCCTGCAAAAATTGTCCCCGCGCCGTTGGCCACCACAAAATGTCCCGTCACATCACCGCCCGCCACGACAGTCACATTGCCCGGCTGCGGACCAAACGCGCCCGTGCCCGCATCGGTCGTGTCCGTTTGCGTCGGCAACAAGCTCGTCACATTGCCGCCGGCCGTGAGATTCACATTGCCGCCCGCCTCGGTGCTGATGCCGCCGACGCCCAGGTTTTGATCCACCTGATAAAAAATGTCGCCGCTGGAACTGGCTTTGTTGTAAGTGTAGCCCGCGTCGTAAGTGCCCGTGTTGATATTTCCCGCATGCGCCCACGCCGTAACGTTGCCGCCGGGCGTGCTGCTGCCGTCACCGGTCGTCCGCACAAAACCGGAGCCGACCAAAATGTCCTGGCCCGCCTCCAGATTAATGTTGCCGAACGCCGTTTGGATCTCGCCATTGCCGGTCATGTCCGTGCTCGGATCGCCCCCAAGATAAATGCTGCCTTGACCGTAGTTCACTGATTGCGTGGCAAAATTATAACCGGCCTGCAACGTCACTGCCCAATGCCCCTCATCGGTGATCGAAGTGTTGTCGCTGCCCGTGTTATCGCTCGCAAAAATAATGTTGCCGCCCGCCTGCAGGGTGAGTTGCCCGCTGCTCTGTCCGGTGCTGCCGCTCAAATCCCACACCGTGCCGTTGGCCAGCGTGATGTCATACTTCGCCTGCAAAATGATCTGGGAAAAATTCTGGAACGCGCTGTTCACATTCAAATCCAGCGTGCTGCCGGGATTGTCGGTGTTCAAAACGGTGCCGCCGCCCGCGCTGTCGCCGCCGGTCGTGTCCAAAATGATATAGTCGGGATCGAGCAATAATTTTCCTGCCGTCCAACCCGTTTGCGCGCGGCCATCCAGACTCGATTTCAAACCGGAAAAATTCGCCGCGCTGATTTCCAACGTGCCGCCGTTGCCGCCCTGCGAACCGCCGGTCACGGAAATTTCACTGCTCGTCGCGTCGCTAAAATTATTTTGCGATTGCAAAGTGACGTTGCCGCCCGCGCTGCCGCCCGCGGAAGCATCACCATTCGCCAGAATTTTTGAATCCGCTCCGAGGTTCAAGGAATCCTCCGCGACCAGTTCGATGACGCCATTATTATTTTGCACCGAGTTCGCCTGCACGAGTCCGTTTTGGTTCACCACTTTGGCGTTCAGCGCGATCGTTCCCGCGTCCGCAATCAAGTTGCCGTAGTTGTCCACCGAACCTTGTGGCAACAAAACCTTCATGCTCATGCCGCGACCGTCCGGACTTTCGCTCAACGTCACCGTTTGTCCCGCCGCGAGTCCGATGCTGCCGCCGGGCGCTTCGATGTCGCCGTGATTTTCAATTTTGTCCGCAATCAGGAACGCGCTGCCGCCATTGCCGACTTTGATCGATCCGAAATTGACGATGCTCGCGAGCGGCGGCGGTCCGTTGAATTCCCACGCACCCCCGAAATTTTGCGGCGGCACAACATTGGCCGTGGACACGACCAAGCCGGCGGCGCTGACGAACGAATTCGGGCCGAAATAAAATCCCGACGAGTTCATCAGGATGACGATGCCGTTCGCCTGCAGGCTGCCGTAAATCTGCGACGCGCTCTGGCCGTTGATGCGGTTCACGACGACCGAATAATTGTTCGGTTGGTTGAACACCGTGCGTTCGCCCGCGCCGATGTTGAAACTCTGCCAGTTCAGAAAGGCATTTTGCGACGTGGTGATGTTCAACTGCGCGCCGCTCGTCTGCGTCGTGGCCGAGCCGGACACCACGGTCAAGCCCGTCGGGTTTGCCAGCACGTTGCGCGTGGGCAACAACAATAAAACACCCGGCACCACGCGGCCCAGTGCGAAGAAAATTTTATGCGGAAATTTTTTTGTTTTCATGCGGTTAGAATTGGGCGCCGACGCCGAAATAAACATGCAGGTCGCCGGCACTGGTATTGGCGGCGGACAGCAAGGGGAACGCAACCGTCAGCCGCGCATCCAGATGGCTGCCGATGTTGGCCGTCAGGCTGCTGCCGGCGCCCCAGAAATTGTTGGCCTGCCTCACAAAAGCGGCGACATGGCTTTCGAGCGTGTGAATTTGTCCATAATCCATGAACACCGAAACGCGCAGCCAGAAAGGCAAATCCCCATCGACCATGCCGATGTTGATCAGCGGCGTGCGCGGCTCGAGCATCACGCGCCAGCCGGTGTCGCCATAAGCTTCGCCATCGGTGTAGCCGCGCACGCCCGCCACGCCGCCCATGCCGTATTGCTCGTTGCTGAAGAGCGGCGTGCTCGCCCACTGGCCGTCGGCGCGAATCAACATTGTCCAATCTTTGTAAAGCCGCTGTTCACGGCTGGCACCCGCTTGGATGGTCAAATAGTTGTCCTTTGCTTTGGGCGAATAGGCTACTTGCGACATGCCGCCATGCGTCACATTTGTGTCCGACTGCGTGAAGCCATTAAAAGCCGCCAGATTGAAATTCGCTTGTGCATTGAAAGAATTGAATCCGTAGTTGTCTGGCATGGACGCATTCCATCCCAAATTGACGGGCAAATAATCCACGCCGCTTACCCGCGGCGGTTGATTTTGGGGTGCCGGCGAAATCGATGTGACAATGCCGCCGGGTGCGCTGCTATCGGGTTGTTGCAGGATGAAATAGTTTTCGTTGGTATTGAAACTTACCGCGCGATAACGCTTGAAGTCCGCGCCAAACGTTATCGTGGATGAAATATTTTTCAACTGCGGCAATGGCAAAGATAATTTGAATCCAAGGCCTTCATTCAGGGTGAGATTCTGGCCGGCGCTGTTGGTGGTGATATTTAAAGGCCCATAAACTGTGCCGACCGCGTTGGTCACAAATACCGAGCGCGCGAGCACGCCGTTAGGCCCTTTCTGCACGCCGGTGTCCGTGACGGAACGGCTCGCGTAAATCGTCAACTCTGGCCGGCCCGACGCCGGCGGTATTTGAAATTGATGCGTCACTTCATTGTAGCCAAAATGCCCGCCGCTATTGTCGATTTGCTTTTGCACCGATTCCACCCGGCCCAATGGCAGCCGATAATACGCGCTGTAGTTGGCGATCAACGGCGTGTCCAACGGCGTGAAATAATAATTATTCGCCCCGCTGAAATTCACCGGCGTGAACGAATATTGCACGCCCACCTGATGTTCCAAATCCCACAAGTTGCCGTATTGCGCGCTGAAGTTCACCCGCGAATCCGGCGTGCCCGGCGTGGCCTGATTGTTGATTTCCACGCGCGCGTGCAACGGAAAACGGTCCTTCACTTTCAACGTCAATTCGCTCGTGCCCGGTTCCAAACCGGGACCGATGACCGGATAAATCTGCCGGTCGCGATTCGCGTTGGCCAAGTCCAACTCGCGTTGAAAGACATGCGAATTCAGCAGCATGTTCGTGTGCAGACTCGGCAGTGCGCGCAGCACATTTTCCGTGCTGTAATGGTTGTTGCCCTTCACGTTGATCGCCGCGAGCCGGCCTTCGGTCACTTTTATTTTCACCTCGGCATTCGTCAGTTTCTGCGGCGGCAGGCTGACGGACACGGTGACGAATCCGCGCTCGCGATAGGCCATCTGCAAATCCCCCAGCGCCGCCCGGATGTCCGTGAAAGTCACATTCGTGCCAAAAGCATTGGGAACATTGGTGAAAATTTCACCGAGCTTTTCCGGCTTCAAAACCGAGTTGCCGGACACGAGATACTTTTCCACTTTGAATTGCGGCCCGGCGTTGGTGTTGACGTGGCCGGCGAGCGCCGCCGGCTTGGAAATCGCCGCCGGCAGAGTTTTGACACCCATGTTTTCCGGCGAATCGGCCTCGGATAGTTTTTGCAAAACTGCGGCGCGCGCTTGTGCCTGCGACGGCGTGTCCGTTGTGGCGACGGCGGCGGTGGTCAGCCGCACTTGCATGAGCAGCCACAGCATCACCAAGACCGAGACGCTGCGTCTTAAAAATTTTTTCGGCGGTGCGAGGAGATTTTGCCGGCGCCATTCGCTGGGGGTCACGCCGAAACGTTTTTTGAACATCGCGTTGAAAAGGCCCAGGTGCCGATAGCCGCTTTCGTAGGCGACATTGATGATTTTGGCGTCGGCGTCGGCGAGCAGCTGCAACGCGCGCTGCAGCCGCAGCTCGGTTTGGTGCGCGCGCAATGGCACGCCAAATTCACTGTGAAACAACCGGCTGAAATGGCGTTCGCTGCAATGCAACTGCGCGGCAAGATCGGGCAGCGAACTGCTCGCGAGTTCCGCCTCGGAAATCTGGCCGACGAACTGCCGGAAACGTTCGCTGAGTTTGTTGCTCGGCGCGGGCGTTTCCGCCTCCGCCAGCATGCCGGCGATGGCGGCGGCCCAAAGTTGCAGCATCGCCAGGCGATTGGCCACACCGTCGCGTTGCGGTTGCGCGACCAGCCGCATGAATTTTTGCGCGGTCAGTTCGTTCGCGCCGAAATGCAACGCGCGCGCCGGCTGCAGGCGGCCGAGCCGTTCCAACTGGTGCCATTCGGCCACGGTCAGCACGCCGTTCAGGTATTGTGGCAGCACGAGAAAAAATTCCAGTTTCAAAATACCGAGCTGGCTTGCGCGGATGACGGCGATGTTATTTGGGCCGACTATCAAAGTATCGCCGGCATTCAATTCGCGCGCAGCGCCGGCTTGCAAGCAATAGCCCGCACCTTCCACCACGCGCAGTCCCGTCCAAGCATGGCTTTCCGGCGTCCACTCGCCCGAGGGACGCAAGGATAATTCGTGAAGGATCAGGTGATGTTCGCCAACCATTGAAGCGCAAAGGATGCAGTCGTAATGCGTCCGGCGTGTTTCTGTCGCGTCACGATTCAGCAACAATGCGCCGAAACCGCTGGCCGGAAAGTGTCAGGGGTTCTAATTTTCATTTCGCCCGTCCATTTTCTGCCCATCCCGCGCCGATGCGTAACGTCGACCGGCTGAAAGTAAAATGAAGCACGCGCAAGCCTGCAGCCTGCGCGTGTGGGAAGGCTGCCAGCCACAACCCGGCGGCATGTGAGGAACTAGGAAATCAACCAACATCAACCTCGCCATTTCAACACTTTTCTGTAGCGATCAAAAGTCGCTGCGGAAACAATCCGGCAACGAATTATTCGGGGTTTGCTCCGCGAAAACGACGCCGGATTTTCACATAAACGTCGCTGGTCATTCGAGTCCGCCGTTTTAAAGTAAACCCATGGAAGATCATGTTCACAACCAACTGACAATGTTGCTGGCCGTAAAAACGGTGTGCGAGGCCAAGCCGACCGCGTGGCAAAGCGCCGAGGCGTTTGCGGATGCCTACGCGGATTTTTGCACCTGCATCGAAAACATCATTCACCTGCAGCCGGCCAATGGCGTTTTCAGCCCGGTGACTGAAAGCCTTCGCGTGGAACTCGAAGTGGCGGAGCGGATCTTGACGATGGAACTGGACGAACTGATCGAACAGTTTGAAGCGGCGGACGTCGGCTTTGTGGATGATTATACGGCCGCACGGTCGATGACCTTCCCGAATGAAAATCATATCCCGGTTTCGGCGTCCCCGGAATAATAATTTTTACCGCCCAGAAAATGCGATGCACCGCTTCTACGATTTCCTAGGCCGGCTGCTCTTCCCGCAGCAGCAAGATTGGCGGCAGCGCCAGCACGCCAAGATTCTGGTCTTCACAGTAACCTTCGCTCTGGTTTTGGGATTCATCACGGCGGAAATGATCCGAATGATGTATGACCACAAAAAATAGACCGGCCGCAGTTAAACGAACGAAACTTTGAGCGGCTCGTTTCGAATCAATTGCTGACCACCATGCCGCGGCCATGTTCCATATACACACTATAATCGGCGATAAGACTGGCCGATGTGCCCGCCGGCGTCAGCGGCGTGAGTGGTTGTGGCTGCAATTCCCCGGCCAAAACCTGCTGCACCGTGGCCTGCCGGGTTTGCTCAATCTGCTGCGCATCGGCCATCCACCAATAATAGACATGCGTTTTGGGCGCATCGGTCCCGGCGCTGCCAGTGGAGTTCGCGGCGGCTGAGTCCGCATTCGAAGCATTCGAAACTTTGTCAGACCCGGCGGCAGTTGAACTCTTGGAACTGGCATTCACCGCCTCACCACCCGTCAAGACTGCTCCGGCAGTCAAATTATTTGGTAAAGGGACATTGCTGACGATTTGACCATCCAACCCGCGCGGCATAGTTTCCGCCGGTGAATGAACTATGCTTGCCGCGTCAGCACTCGTCGCAGTATTTGCCGGGGCCGCGTCGAGCGCCGGCGCCGAACAGATTTTTAGGGTTTGGATCTGCCCGCCATTTTCAATCCGCACCGAAGCCGCCGACACATTCACAGCCAACAGTTTCACGCCGTAAGATTGTTGGCCAACGTCCAACAGAATGTTCGCCGTCGGCTGGCCTGCTGGAGTGACTTGAAGCAAAGCACTGGGTTCACCAAAAATCGAAGTGACTCCGTTCAAAATCACCGGCAGGGTTGAACCGGAATTTTCCGCCGCCTCGACCAAAAACCAGCGGGTTAAGGACAAGCTCAGCACAGCGATACATATGGGAAGGAAGCGGCGCATGGTTTTCTGAGAGGAGAAAAAGCCGGTGCGACTGACGTCGCACCGGCCTAGTAATCAATCACGTTTTTTACGGCGCGATGGTGCCGCCGACCGCCGACCGGCTAACATTCCAATCATTCAAACGAACTGCCGTGGCATAGGGCGGAATGGTCTTGGACAATTGGATTTCATAGTCAATGGCACCCGGGAGCGCTGTGCCAGTGTAAGTTCCCAACAAGCGGTTCACGAGCGGGGTGAACTGGCTGGTGTAATCAAGATCCTGGCCCGATTGGGAAGCCCATTGGGTGCTCAAAGGATAGGCCAGAATTTCAATGGCCCAGAAACTGTAAGTGCCGTTGCAGACCGGCGAGAAGTCATTCGTGGTCGCCGTGCCGGAACCCACCTGGCCGCTGCCGCCCGCCGGAGTATTGGCCGGCGTCCAGTTGGCGATCGGATAAGCCCCATTGTATTTTAGGATATTCGACCAGTTGGTGGTCGTGATGGTTTGCGCATCCGCGAAAGAGAGATAGGCGATGGATTGGTTGAGCGGGTCATAACCTTGCAGAGCCGCACGCACGTTGCTGCCGCCGACATAGCCGGGGCCGTAAAGTGTCGGTCCCAGCGTGCCCGCGTTGGTGAATTGGCGACCTAAGGCATCCCAATAAGTGACCTTGATTGTGCCGCTGCACTTGGTTTCTTGAACCGTGGTCACCCGCGTGCCCGAGTCCAAAGAACGGTGCAAGAGATAGACGTTGGTGCCATAGTCGTTGAAATTTCCATCCAAGTAGGACAACGGGCACTTGTCAGAAGTATACATGGATTGAATTTGTTGGAAGGTGACACCCTGAACATTCGCAATCCCCACCGGAGCCGTGCTCTTTACGAACACAAACGGCTGAACCGCGACATTGGCCTCTTTGAAGCCGCTTCCCAACGGCGAGATCGTCGGCTTGGAAAAGACATCCGAAAACGCAACGGTGGCGTAGTTTGAAACAATCGTGCTCGCAGTGGCGCTGCCGACAAAGCCCAGCAAGTCATTGTTCTGAATCGCATGCAAACCTTGCACCGAACCGGTGAAGAAGCCGTGGATGGTCAGCGTGTCGGGACTGGTGATACCCGCAATCGCGCAAGGACCGGACATCGCCCAGTTATTATCACCACTGCCGGGCGTCGCGCCGGAACTGTTGATTGAATTCGCCGGCGAACCGCCATCAAACATTTTTTGGCAGGCCGCAAACACGTTCGGGCGGAAAGCCGTCGAACCCGTGATCCAAAGATCATAGTTGGCCGCCATCAACTGCGTGGAGGCAAGGGCGCTGCCGAAGACAGCGATTAGATAGGATTTTTTCATTTTGTTTTATTTTGTTTATGATTTAGGGGGACTTAATTTTTTTGGTTGCGTAAGGATTAATTGCGTTTTACCAGGCGCCGAAAGGCGATCAAGCTCATCAGGCCGGTGCCCACCATGGCCCAGGTAGCAGGTTCAGGAACAGCGGTAAAACTCAAGGTGGTGCCGTCCGCCGAGAGCGTGAAGTTGCCCAGCAGAGCACCGTTGGCTGAATTGTGGGGCAACGTCGGATTGAGTTGATACAAATCCGAAACGGTCGCCGATGACGAACTCAGATTCTCAAAGCTTTGACCGAACGTGCCGTTGAAATCCAAACCCGAACCCAGCGCAGTCGTGTAAGAGGCGGGATCACCACCGTTGGCGGCGCCCAGCGCAGCAGGCAATTGGATGACTTGGTTGGCAATGATAGTGCCATAGGTCGAACTCAGAGCATCCGCGATGGCACCTAATTGACCGGTGACCAGGTTTTGCGCAGATGAAGTGCCCGTGACCAAAGGTGCCGACTGAATACTGGTGTTTCCGCGCGGCGCCGACATGAACAGGGTGTTCACCGGTGCGTAAGTGCCGTTGCCGTCAAACGTGAACACCGACCAATAGATACCGCTCGTGCTGCCAAAGGCGGAAGTCAAATCCGTGCCGAGGGTGAAGCTCGAATTCTGATACGGCACTTGATAGTTCGAAATCGAACCCAAATCTACAATCAGATCAGGTTTACCAGTCTGGCGAAACGCCGCCAGTAAATCACCGGGGGTGTATGTGAAGGTTTGCGCCTGGGCCGCCAACTCGCCAAGTGCGGCAACAATCAGGACGGAAGCTAGTAGGTTTTTTTTCATGGTTGTTATTGGATTAAGGACGATGAGGATTGGGAGACTAAAATTATTGCGCGGTGATAACGTAGAATTTGTTCGAACTAGTTGTGGAGTCGGTCAATGTGTTGACTGAGCCATTGCCACCGACCGAGGCGATTGCCGGCCAGTTAGTGCGAACAGTAGCTAGACCAGCGCTGTTGGTGCCGCGCAACGTATATGTGCCCGAACTGCCGGTGGTGAATTTGACGTAACAAGTGGTGTTGGTGCGTGAAAACGAGGTAATCACTGGCGTTGTCACCGTGCCGCCTGAAGGAAAGGCCGTATATGTCATCACGCCATTTGTGCCGAGCTCGAAATATCCGAGATAAAAAGCCGTCGGCGTCGTGTGAATGGCAGCGGGATAATACCAATAGAAATCCGCGCGGACGGGGTTGCCTGCCGCGATAAAATTTGCCGGAGTATATTTTTCGAAATTATACTGAAAAGTCCCATTAAAATCCAAGTTCGGGCCTACTCCCAAATAGTAACTGACATCTGCTCCCAAAGCATACGTGTAACCATCGGCCTCCAAAATGGCACTACTGCTGTTTAAGGCGGAAAACGAGCCATTATCCACGGCACCTTGAAGTATGGCGCTCATCTGACCAATGGTATAACTGTTGGCCGAGCCTGTCGGACATGTATTGCTCGCCGACTGGGTGCTCAAGGATGCGCGCGGCGATGTGAGGAAAATGGTATTAGCCGCCGGCGCGCCATCAAAGTAGGCGAAGGCTGACCACCCAATGTTGTTCGTGCCTACCTGGCTCAACTGGGCGCCCGTAAACGTGCCGATGGTCACCTTCGTGTTCGGTGCCAGATTGGTGAAATAAGAAATCGCCCCTGCGTCCACCACCAGATTAGTCCCACCGCCATCGCCGCCCAAAGGACTTTGCAGGACTTTGCGAAAACCAATTAAAACATCGCCGTAAGTAAAATTAAAAGTGGCTGCTCGGAGCTGAACAACGGCATTTATCAGACAAAGCGTCGCCAGGACGACGACTTTGAAGAATGAAACGGAATTTGTTTTTGACATCGCCGAAACTATAAGGAGTTCCTGCCGGAGCCACCGCCATTAACCGGCCACACACCTTCAGTTTGCCGCCAAAATTATTCCGATCTGAAAACTCGTCAAAGCCTTTGGCCAATGGGCCTGTTCGAACCTGCGGAGGTGGCGGCAAGCGCGAGATCCGCATTCGTCACTAAGATGTGACTTTAGGACGCACTTGATCATCAACTAACAATTCGCCAAGTCCATTCCCAAGCAAGATTTAAACATGGGCAAACCATCGCCGTCGGCGGCAATGTAAAATGACTCCAGCATCAGAATCAGGCCAAATTTGTATTGTTGTGAGAAATTAAATTTTCTTGGCATCAAAATGGCCAAGGCGCGCAAAAAATGTGGTGATGATTTCGACCAATGCCAGCCTTTTAAAAAACGGCGCGGCGGACGAAAGAAATTGAACCATGCAAAACACTTGCGCCGGAATTGCTCCAAAAATTGATGCCTGCTGGCGCGCGGCCAACTATCTCGCCGGACCATTCATGCCCAAACACAGCCGATTGTTCCAATTGCCAAGTGTGCAGGGAGGAGAGTTTGTGGTTTGCGCTTGACTAGAATGATCTCTTGCACGAGAGGTGAAATTACCATTGAGCAGTCACGATGGGGACAATACCCCATAGCAATGGAAATAATTACGACCGTATTTTAAGGATATGAAAATCAAACAGAAAACTGAGTTGACGTTTGGCAGTTTCACAATGGCCCCGTGCCGGCTCTCACTGGCCCGTAGAAATAAAATGAATGTTCTGGGTGACCGCATCAAAATCGGGTTGGCCGTTGCCATGGTGACCGCTTTGACGGGATGCGTTGGTTTCGTGGGCGACGGCGGAGATTATGGCGGTGGCGGCTGGTGGCGGGATGACGGTGGTTGGTGGGGCGGCGGTGGTCGTGGTTATGATCGTGGACATGATGTCCATGGTTACAGCGCCCGCGGAGCGGCAAGCCGTGCAGCGGCGCACGGTGGCGGCGGTCATGCGGGCGGCGGTGGCCGGCGGTGAACCACCAAATTGGTGGCTCAAAATTGATTAAATACTTTCTATGAAGATTTCAAAACTACTTACCTTCGCACTATTGACGCTGGCCTCGGGGATTTCATCCGCAAGACTCCACGCGGCGGACTCGGAATTCACCACGTCATCGTCGGCCATCACCGAACAATTGTTCGCCTCACCGGACGAGGCCGTGAAGGCGTTGCAAGCCGCCGCCGAAGCCAAAAATCAAGCGGCCTTGCAGTCAATTTTTGGCCCGGAGTTTTCCGAGCTGTTAACGGGCGACAAGATGCAGGATGCGAATAATGCGCAACGGTTCGCCGCGGCCATGGCGCAAGGCTGCAATCAGGTGAAAGAAGGGGATGATCAAATTATCCTGGAAGTTGGCACGAACAACTGGCCCTATCCGATTCCGTTGGTGAGGGCGGCTGGGCAATGGCATTTCGACACGGCCGCGGGCAAGGATGAGATGATCAATCGCCACATCGGCAAGGACGAACTCTGCGCCATCGGCGTCTGTCGGACTTATGTTACCGCGCAACGGCAGTATGCCAGCGCGAATCCTGCCAGCAGTGAAGTTGTAAGTTATGCGCAGCACTTCAAGAGCACGCCCGGCAAGAAGGACGGCCTCTACTGGCCGGTGACAGAGGGCGAGGCGGCAAGCCCGTTCGGACCTTTGGTGGCCGAAGCTCACGCCGAAGGTTATGTCACACGTAAAAACGCCGGCCCGCATCCGTTTCATGGATATTATTTCAAAATTTTGACCCGGCAGGGCGAAGCCGCGCCCGGCGGGAAAATGAATTACTTGCGCGAAGGTAATTTGACCGGCGGATTCGCACTGGTGGCTTATCCGGAACATTGGGATCAATCGGGCATCATGACTTTCATCGTGAATCAAGACGGCAAAGTCTATCAACGCAACTTAGGCGACAAGACTTCCCGGATTGCGGCGGCGATGAAGGAATACAATCCGGACAGCAATTGGACGCTCGTGCCGGATGAAGGCGTCTTGAGCGCTGCGTCTGAGAAATGATACTACCTGGGTGAACATGGTAATGTGATTTTGAAAAACCCAACCGCGCACTTGTCCGAACAACCGCAACGTTTTCCCTGTCGAATCCGCCTGCGCTCGTGCGTTTGGTGGTCATCTCGCCGGCGCGCCGTTTGGACGGGCGCCGGCGCGGGTGCCGGATTGATCGGTCGTCGCCTCGGTTTCTCTGAAGGTTGATAATTAAATCATGCATTTTTCGACCCGAACGGCGGTGGTTTTGAAAGACGACCGTGATTTTACGCGCGCGCTTGAAAAACCAGTGGCTGGGGTAAACACCCCATAGCCGTCGCGCCGAATATTGCCGAGACTATTGGTCATGGATCTTAAAACAGGACTGATTGAATTAGCCGTGGCGATTTGTCTGCTGGCCGGCGCATTCATCGCGCTCGCCTTAATGATGGGAAATATAGTTTATCAACGTGGTCTCCATGAATTAAATCGGCAGTAATTTTCCGTCCTATTGACGGGCAAAAAACACAAATAAAAAAATGAACACACTTGAAATAAAGGGCGACTGGAACATCACCAAAGGCAAGTTGAAACAAAAATGGGCGAAGCTTACCGACAACGATCTCTGTTATTCCGAGGGCAAGCAGGACGAATTAGTGGGCCGGATTCAAAAGCTCACAGGCGAAACCCGTGAGGTGGTTGAAAGCACCATCAAGGAATACTCGGCAGCCGGCGGCAAGTAAGCAGACACTTTTATTGAACACCGGAAGGTCATCATATGAAAGATCCCGTCTACAAACTCATCGAACTTACCGGGACTTCCGGCATCTCCATTGAAGACGCCGTTGACAAGGCCATCAAACGCGCGCACAAAACCATAAAAAATTTACGGTGGTTTCAAGTGATCGAAACACGCGGCAACATTGAAAAGGGAAAAGTCCATCACTGGCAGGTGACCATCAAAGTCGGATTCGTTGTGGAGGAATGAACCGCCGTTATTTCTCACGGACTGGCAACCCGATAAAAAGTTCGCAGTTGCCCCGGAATTGTGTCGGTGAAACTTGTCAGGGTTGAGTTATTGGTGAAGGTTCGTAACGGCTGCCAATTCGCGAGGTTGGTGGAGGTTTGCACAGTTAAGACCACCCCCGTGCTGCCCGTGAACTGAAACTGGAAACCACCGTTGGCCAGGAAGCCCGGCTTGCCTGTGAATTTTGGGGGAGTGTTGGTGTCCAAAATGTTCACCACGGTGGAAAGTTGGTTGCCCAACCACGCGCCGCCGGATGCCGAGATAAGTTCGAGAGAAAATTGTCGCGTAGGTTCCACCACGTGGTCATTAAGAATGGGCACCGTGATGTTACTGCTGGTGACGCCGGCGGCAAAAGTGGCGATACCGGCAGCGGTCGTGTAATTGGAACTGCCGGCGGTCAGGGCATACGTCGTATAACTGACCTTGACCGGCAGTGTCGTCGTCCCGGAACGCACCAACGCCACGGTGACATTGCTCGCGTTTTTATTGACGTTGGTTGACGTGACGGCCCATTGAATCATGCCGCCTCCACTGGCCGGCCATGAAGTGATGCTGTTAGAGGCGGCGAGAATGGCATTCAAGGCATCGGTATTGTCCTGAGTAGGCGTGGCCGCCGTGCGTTCGTTGAAGAGGGCGGCGAACTCCAGACCATTCGTTGACGACGTTGTCTGGCTGATGTTTTGATACAGCACCGTCGTGGCACCCGGCAGACTACCGAAGAATATATAATTCCAACCATAGTTACCGGGCGCGCGGACGTGGCCGCCTTCCCAATAATTCAACAGGTAATGACATAGCCCGATGGCGGAGGCACTGACGCCGCCGAAGGAATCAAAAGATTCATAGTAGAGTCCGCCATTAATGTCCGCCACCGTGAGATTAGTGGGGTAATCCACGGCTGAAGTTTCCAAATCAGGCGTCGGTTCGCCATACCAGATTTCCCAAGGGTTAAGATTCACTGGCCGGCTACGCGACTGGATGACATTGGTGAAACCCAGGGGATTGGTGATGATCGCATTGCCCAGCAGATTCTGCTGGATGTAATTCATATAGGATAAGCCGCTGGCCTTTTCAATGACGCGCCCCAGTATCTGGTAGCCGAAATTGGAGTAAGCATAGGTGGTCCCCGGCGCGTGATCCAGCGGTTTGGAAAACATCCAACTAATGACATTGGTAGGTTGCGCCGGATAGTTCAACCCCATCTGGCTGGAAATGGTGTCCGTGATGAAAACCGGGTCACCGACCGGCGAAATCGTGTCATCCCAACCGCCTTTATGGTCCACTACGTTCTGGACGGTGATGCTGGGAATCCGACTATCACCCAATGTGCCACCCCATGGCGGGATGTTGAGATAAGAATAAACCAGCGTGTTCGTCGAGATGGTTCCGGCATCGACCAATTTATAAATTGAAGATTCGGTGAGCATCTTGGAAACACTCGCCAGCCGGAAAAGATTGTCCGGATGAATGACCCGAGTGAAATTGGTATCGCGCCAGCCATAACCTTGGCGGAAAACCAACTTGCTCCCATGCATCAAGGCCAGCGTCCCGGCGTTAAATTGATGGCTCACGAGGTAATTGGTCATGGCCGCTTCCAACGGAGCCAATTCGGGCACGATCGGGCCGCTGCCAAAAATTTGCGCGCGAGCTGTGGGCAGGCCCAACCATAACCCGACGCCAAGGATGAGTGAGGTGAAAATGCTTTTACGCAAACATTGCAGCGACATATTTTTTCTTTAGAAGAACATGACTGATTTTGATGTCGCATCAAGCACAAAGAACCGCAAGCTAGAATAGCTTTATTTGGCTTTTTACAATTATTCCGTCTAAAAATTTGGGGGAACTAATTTGCCGCCAGTTCTTTCAGCCGCGCGGAACGCATGGACAATCTCCGCGAGACACTTATTTTGTTGCTGCCGAGCAAGCATACCGGCGCTTCGCCAGCCAGACGATTGAATATGTTTTGCTCTTGGTCGGCTCGCAAAGAGAACTATTTGGCAGCGGCAACACTGTTCTGCATAATGTCGTCGGCACGTTTGGCCTGTGGCAGGGCAATGGTGATGATTGGCGGTCCGTCCACGACGTCACTCGTGCAAAAAACCGAATAAAAATGCGTATGAGCAAAATTCTTAAAGATGAAATCAGGCAGTTAACCGGTCGGCTGGACAAGATCATTTTAGAACAGGCAGGCAAGAAAGTTTTCAATCATCTCGACACCGTGCGGACGCTGTCGAAGCGTGCGCGCCATTTCGGCGGGGAAACGAGCTTGCAGACAAAGCACGCGCTGTTGAGCCGCCTTGACGTCAAGGAAGCGTATCAACTCGCCCATGCCTTCAGTTTGTTTTTTCAACTGGTCAATCTTTGCGAGGAGCGCGCCCGCGAACGCCATCTCCAGTCGAAGAAAATGGCGGCGATGTCGCTGCCGGCCTTGTTCCGCGAATTGAAATCGGCGGGCGTGACGGAAAAACAATTGCAGTCCGTTTTGAACGAACTCGAAGTCGAACCGGTGCTCACCGCGCATCCGACCGAGGCGAAGCGCCGCGCGGTGCTCAACCAACTGTCGCGGCTCACGCAGAATTGGGAAAATCCGGACGAAGTGCTGGAGGCGCTCTGGCAGACCGAGGAAATCCGCGAGCAGAAAATCGGCCCGCTGCACGAGGTGGACACGGCGCTGTATTATTTCAACCGCACGATTTTCGAGACGGCGGCGAATTTTTACGAGACGTTTGACGCGGAACTCGCGAAGAATTTTCCGGGCGTGAAACGCACGCGCCAGTTTCTCACCTTCGCCAGTTGGGCGGGCGGTGACCGCGATGGTAATCCGTTCGTCACGCCCGAAATCAGCCGCACCGCGATGCAGCGGCAGCATGATGCCGTCATGGATTTTTACCGGCGCGAATGCGAGCAGTTGAGCAAGGAAATCACGCACGCCGACGCGGGCGAAGATTTGTCCGTGCCGCACAATCGCGCGCAACCGTCCGCGACGTATCAGCCTTACGAGCTTTTCCGCAACCAGATTGGCGCGCTGCGGCGCAAGCTCGGCGAGGGCAAACACGACCACGCCGAATTCATCGCGACGCTCGAAGAAATTCAGCAAGGTCTTTTTAAACAAAAAGCCACGCGCGCCGCGAATGGCCGCATCCGCCGGCTGATTATTCAGGCAAAAACTTTTGGGGCGCATCTGGCGGAACTGGATTTTCGCGATCACAGCGGCAAGCTTGACAATGCCGAAGCAGAATTGCTGGAGGAATTTCGCGCCATCCGCGAAATTCAAAAAGAATTCGGCGCGCAGGCCGCGAGCCATTTCATCGTCAGCATGACGCGCAGCGCCGATGACATTTTGCGGCTGTTCAAACTCTCGAAGCTCGCGGGCGTTTATGAAATTGACCTCGTGCCGCTGTTCGAGACGATTGAAGACTTGGAAAATTCTTCGAAAATTCTCGGCGACTTGTGGTCGGACGTCGAGTATCGCCGCCACTTGAAAGCGCGCGGACGCGTGCAGGAAGTCATGGTCGGTTATTCCGATTCCAACAAGGACGGCGGCTACCTCGCGGCGAACTGGTTTTTGTATCGCGCGCAAAAAGAGATGTCGCGCGTGGCCGACGAGTGCGGCGTTAAACTGCGTTTTTTCCACGGCAAAGGCGGCACGATTGACCGCGGTGGCGGTTCGAGCTATCGCAGTTTGCGCGCACAGCCGCACGCGGCGCACGGCGGCCGGCTGCGCATCACCGAGCAGGGCGAAGTCATTTCGCTGAAATATTCCAATCCCGTCATCGCGCAGAGAAATTTGGAGCAACTCACGTCCGCCGTCATCGCCGTGCAATGTCTGCCGGAAACCGAGACGGCGGAATTGCCGAAGTGGGAAGCGCACGCCGACCGGCTCGCGAAACTTTCTTTCGCGCACTATCAAAAACTGGTTTATGAAACGCCGGAGTTTGCGGAATATTTTTGGCAGGCGACGCCGATTGACCTCATCGAACATCTGCGCCTTGGCTCGCGTCCTTCGCGTCGTGCGGCCACGGCGGACATCCGGCAGTTGCGCGCGATCCCGTGGGTGTTTTCGTGGACGCAATCGCGGCATCTGATTTCCGCGTGGTATGGCGTCGGCTCGGCGCTGAAAGATTTTGCCGCGCAGACGCCGGACGGACTTGAACAGCTCCGCAAAATGTATCGCCGCTGGCCGTTTTTCCGCACGGTGCTGGACAACGCCGAAATGTCGCTGGCCAAAACCGAACTTGGCATCGCGCGGCAATACGCCGCGCTCGTGGAATCCGCCGAGGTGCGCAAAAAAATCTTCGGCCTCATCGAAGACGAATACGCGCGTTCCGTCGAAATGGTTCTGGCGATCAACGAGCGCAAGGAGCTTTTGGAAAACCAGCCGACGCTCGCGCAATCCATTCGTCTCCGCAACCCGTATGTTGACCCGCTGAACTACTTGCAGATACGTTTTCTGTCCATTTGGCGTAAGGCAAACGAAGCGCAACGCACCGAGCAACTACGCCGGCTGCTCGCGCTCACGGTCAAAGGCGTGGCGGCGGGCATGAAGAGCACGGGTTGATTATGCACGAAACTTATTATTCAGAAATTCAAAAGCTGGCCGCGCCGAAACATTTTCCGGTGCGGCTGGGCATCATCGGCGGCGGCCAACTGGCGCGCATGACGGCGATCGCGGCGTTGCCGTTGGGAGTTGATGTGGTGGTGCTGGAAAAAAATCCCAACAGCCCGGCGGCGCGGCTCTCGCCGGATTGCATTGTGGGCGACTGGGCGGATCGCCAAACGTTGAAAAAATTTGCCGAACGCTGCGATGTCATCACGCTGGAAAATGAATTTGTCGATGCCGGCGCGCTCGCAGCTTTGGAAGAAGCCGGCCACACAGTTTTTCCGAGCGCGAAATGCATCGCGGTGACGCAGGACAAATTGACCCAGAAACAGGCGTTGAAAAACTCCGGCCTCGCCGTGCCGAATTTTGGCGCGGTGAATTCGCCGGCAGAAATCATTTCGGCGGCAAAAGGTTTCGGCTGGCCGCTGCTGCTCAAAACCCGGCGCAATGGCTACGATGGCAAAGGCAATTTTGCTTTAAAAGCTGAAGCGGATATTGCCGCTGGCTGGCAAACTTTGGGCGGCGGTAAAAATGAATTGATGGTCGAAGCTTTTTTCCCATTCGTGAAAGAACTGGCAACCATCGTCACACGCGGACGCGATGGCACGACGGCGGTTTATCCAGTGGTCGAGACGATTCAGCGCAACCATGTTTGTCAGGTCGTCAAAGCCCCGGCGCAAATTTCTGAAAATTTGGCCGAACGCGCCGCGACGGTCGCGAAATGCGCGATTGCAGCCGTCGGGGGCATTGGCAGTTTCGGCGTGGAAATGTTTTTGTCAATGGACGGCGAGATTGCCATCAACGAACTTGCGCCGCGCGTGCATAATTCCGGCCATTACACCATCGAGGCGTGCCACTGTTCGCAGTTTGAAAATCACGTCCGCGCCGTGCTGGGCTGGCCGCTCGGGAATCCGCAAATGGTCGCACCGGCGGCGGTCATGGTGAATTTGCTGGGCACGGAAAAAACTTCCGGCCAGCCGCGCGGATTGGAAAACGCGTTGCGTTTGGCTGGCGTTCGGTTTCATGTTTACGGCAAAATGATGAGCGGTGCGGGCCGAAAGATGGGACACATCACCGTGCTGGGAAATTCGGTGGAAGCAGCGCAGTCCATCGCCGAATGCGCCGCGAAAGAAATTTATTTTGGATAAAAATCATGAAAGAAAAAGTTTCGCCGCTCGTCGGCATCATCATGGGCAGCGATTCGGACTGGCCGACCATGGAGGCCGCATACAAAGTTTGCGAGGAATTTAAAATTCCGTGCGAAGTTCGCGTGGTTTCCGCCCATCGCACGCCCGATGACATGGCGCGCTATGCGAAGTCGGCGCACAAACGCGGGTTGTGCGTGATCATTGCGGGCGCGGGCGGCGCGGCCCATTTGCCCGGCATGGTCGCGAGCCACACGCCGCTGCCGGTCATCGGCGTGCCGGTGGAAAGTAAAAGTTTGAAAGGTTTGGATTCACTGCTGTCCATCGTGCAAATGCCCGGCGGCATTCCGGTCGCAACGGTCGCCATCGGCGGCGCGCGCAATGCCGGGCTGCTGGCAATTTCCATTCTCGGCGTGCGCGACAGCGAACTCAGGGAGAAGTTGATTGATTTCAAAAAGGAATTGTCCGTGCACTCGCGCGCCCGGAATTTGAAATTACAAGCGCATTTTAAAAAATGAAGCGCGACGGTTGGGCGAGGAGGTTGACTTAACGTTTTATGGCGCACCGAGTCGTGTCGCGAAAATTCGCTTCGCCAGTGTCGCGGCAAACTTAATGCAGCGATCGCGGATTCCAATAAAAACGTCTAATTGGCCAAGTGAGCATGGTATGCGCCCTGTTTTTTGTTGGTCAGAGAGTTGTTTCGGCTTGCGTTTAGTCGTCCGCGCGGAAAAACTGCGGTTTTATAATTATGCAAGCACAAGCAGACCCGACGGAACTGATGTTCAAACTGTGGCCGTGGTTGGAGGCAAATAAAACCAAGCTCATCGGCACGGCGACGGTGGCGGTGGCGGTGGTGGCCATTTATTCCTTCGTTTCGTGGCGGCATCAAGAAAATGAAATCACGGCCGGCCAGGCGCTGACACAACTATTGGTGACGCCTGCGAACAGCGCCACGCCGGAGCAGATGGCGGATTCGTTTGCGAAACTGGCCGCCGATTATTCCGGCACGGCGGCGGCGCAGCGGGCGCAATTGCAGGCGGCGGCCGACTGGTTCACGGCCGGTCGTTACGCGGATGCGGCGACACAATTTCAAAAAGCCCTCGACGCAACTCCGGCCGGCCCGCTGGCGGCGACGGCGGCGCTCGGTTTGGCGAGCAGTCTCGAGGCGCAGGGAAAATTAGACGAGGCGGCGGCGGCGTATCGCAATGTCACCGGCCGTTATGCGGACTCGGCGGCGGTGGCCCCGGCGAAATTTGCGCTGGGCCGGATCGCGGAACAGCAGGGCAAATTCACCGAAGCTTCCGCGTATTATCAGGAACTCGCGCATAACAACAACGCCGGATCACTCGCGTCGGAAGCGGCGCTGCGCGCACTGGAAATCAAATCCAAAATTCCGGCGGCACCAAAAACTGCGGATTCCCTCTCCAAATGAAACTTACCATCATCGGCACCGGCTATGTCGGGCTTGTCTCTGGAACCTGTTTTGCGGAAGTCGGCCACCACGTCATCTGCGTGGACAACGACGCGGCGAAAGTAAAAATGCTGCAAGGCGGCGGCATTCCCATTTACGAGCCCGGCCTCGAAGAACTCGTCAAAAAAAATGTCGCGTCCGGCCATCTCAAATTCACCAACAGCACGGCGGAAGGGGTGCAAAAATCCGATGTGATTTTCATCGCCGTGCCCACGCCACCGCAACCGGATGGCTCGGTGGATTTGAGCTACATCGAGCGCGTCGCGCGCGACATCGCGGCGGCCATGACGAGCTACAAAATCATTGTGGACAAAAGCACGGTGCCGGTGAAGACCGGCGAAAAAGTCACCGAGACGATCAAGCGTTACTGTCCGGCCAAGGTGGAATTTGACGTCGTCAGCAACCCCGAATTTCTGCGCGAAGGTTTTGCCGTCGGCGATTTGATGAAGCCCGACCGCGTGGTCATCGGCGTCGGTTCCCCACGGCCCGTCGCCGCGATGCGGGAAATTTACATCCCTTTTAATGCGCCGATCATCGTCACCGACATCAACTCCGCCGAGCTCATCAAGCACGCGGCGAATTCGTTTCTCGCGCTGAAAATTTCCTACATCAACGCCATCGCCAACGTCTGCGAAGCCGCCGGGGCGAACGTGCTGGAAGTCGCGCAGGGCATCGGGCTGGACGAGCGCATCGGCCGCCGCTTCCTGAACGCCGGCATCGGTTTCGGCGGCAGCTGTTTTCCGAAGGACTTGAGCGCGTTCATAAAAATCGCCGAGCAGATCGGCTACGATTTCAAATTGCTCAAGGAAGTTCAGCGCATCAATTCCGACCAGATGGACCGCTTCATCAAAAAAATCACGGACACGCTCTGGGTGTTAAAGGACAAAAAAATCGGCGTGCTCGGCCTCGCCTTCAAGCAGAACACCGACGACGTGCGTTCTTCGCCCGCGATTGATTTGTGCCAGCGTTTGCTGAAAGATGGCGCGACCCTGCGCGTGCACGATCCGAAAGCGATGGACAAGGCGAAATCACTTTTGCCGAACGTGACCTACGTGGATGACATGAACGCCGTGGCGGAAGGCTGTGATGCGCTCGTCGTGGCGACAGAATGGGACGAGTTCAAGCAACTCGATCTCGCCCGCGCGAAAAAAGGCCTGACGCACCCGATCTTGTTCGACGGCCGCAATCTGTTCGATCCGGCGGAGATGGAAAAGCTCGGCTGGATTTACAAGAGCGTGGGCCGCTGAATTTTCAATCGCCGATCGCCAATTTCAAAATTGATGTCGGCGTGAAAATTCAATTGGCATTTGGAAATTGAAAATGGGAAATCAGATTGAGGTCAGCGCCGCGCTCATTTTCCGCGGCGGCAAACTGCTCATCACGCAGCGCCACGCCAAATCACATCTCGGCGGATTGTGGGAATTTCCCGGTGGCAAACGCGAAACCGGCGAAACGTTTGAGCAATGCCTCGTCCGCGAAATCCGCGAGGAACTCGGCGTGGAAATTTCCGTGGGCGGATTGTTTGAGGAAATCCGCCACGCCTATCCGGAAAAATCCGTGCAGCTGAAATTTTTCGTCTGCAAAATTATTTCCGGCGAGCCGCAGCCGCTGGATTGCGCCGCCGTCGAATGGGTGGATTGCAAGGGACTGGCCGCCTTTGAATTTCCGGCGGCCGATGCGCAGTTGTTGGAAAAATTAAAAAGCCCACAAGCAACGTGGGCTTGAATGGGATCGCTGCTGCAAAATGAAAGGCTGCCCCGCAGGTCGGCCGTGCCAAATCAAATTTTGCCGAAGGCTTCTTCGATGACGCCTTTGAAATTATTTTCCCCCGGTTTGACGATGCCAAATTCGCGCTGGGCGTTTTCGGCCGAATCGCTCGCGTGCGCGGCGTTGACCATGATGGTGGAGCCGAATTCACGGCGGATGGATCCGGGCGGCGCCTTGGACGGATCGGTGGGTCCGAGCACGTCGCGGATTTTATTCACCGCCCCGACGCCTTCATAAACGAGCGCGATGCATTTTTCCGTGCCGGGTTTGGCCCAGTCGGCTTCGGGAATTTCACCCGGCGCGTGGCCGGACATGAAGCGCACGATGTTGTCGAACTGCGAATCGCCCTGAATCGGTCCCAGAATTTCGCCGAGCGCTTTTTGATCGGCCGGCGAAATTTTGAAACTGAATTCCTTTTCCAAGATGTCCTTGGCCTTGGCGCTGACGCCGTCTTTGAGTTTGGCGCGGAGAAATTCGCGGACCGGTCCGTAAAATTCCATCGCCTGCGCGGTGCTCATCGGCAGCACTTTCGCGCCGACAATGTAAAGGCCGGTGCGGGAGAAGAAATCGATGACGTTGCCGGGGCGACCGGTCGGAAAACGGAAATTATCCGGCTTGATCAGGACGAGCGTGCGCTCCGGTTTGTCGGTGGGCGCGTAGCTGATGACGTTTTCCAAAATACCGCCATCTTGGTCGGAATATTTCGCCCACAATTTCAATTTGCGTTCGGCTTCTTCGCCATTGGGCGCGGCGAGCACGGCCGGTTCGAAGTAACGGACACTGCCGTTGTCATCCATGATCAGATCGCTATAAGTGTCGCGAATCGTCTCGCCACCGCGGCGGTCGGGACTCAAATTGCCGACGACCGACCGAACTTTGCGCACCGCTTCATCGCCGCGAAAGAGCAGCATCATCACGCGGCGGCGCAGACCGGTCTTAGGATCGGGCGCGAGATTTTTCAGGACATACTGCTGGAGCAATTCCTGGATTTTTCGGTCCTGCGTATCCTGAGCGGAGAGAATCGTGTCGGCATATTCTTTGACCAGTTCCTCGCTGGGCGCGAACATCCGCATGCCCGCCAAATCCAAGCCGGTGCGGGTGATGAGCCGGGTCAGGATGCCGCCGGTGCGGGATTTATAAAGTGAATACGGCGTGATGATGACATAGGCAAGCTGTTGCGACATAAATTATACTTGGGACGGCGGAGTTGTGGGTGCGGCGGGAGCGGCCGGAGCAGTGGCGGCTTTCCCTAAAATCTTGAACATCACGGTGCCGCAGGTGGGGCATTTGCCCTTGATGGCCTTGCGCCCGTTTTTCATGGTTTCTTCCACGCCATCAGCGATGGGTTTTTTGGCCTTGCATTTGACGCAATATCCTTCAGACATAAGTTTTATTAACGACTTCGCTGCATGCGTTAGCCGGTGAATCAGTGTAGCCAGTTCGGCCATCCCGCGTCAATCTTCAATGGAAATCTAACGCAAACAGCCACTTGCGATGATCAAAAACAGCAAAAAAGGCGAGGTCAACGACCCCGCCTTGAAAAATTGAACAATGAATTTATTTGGCGGCTTTCGGAACCACCACCCGGGCGCGTTCCTTGACGAGCGTCGCGCCCTTGCCGATGCGCTTGCGCAAATAGGTGAGCTTGGCGCGGCGCACCGCGCCGTGGCGCTCCACTTCGACTTTATCCACGCGGGGCGAGTGGATCGGGAAAATGCGCTCGACGCCTTCGCCGTAGCTGATACGGCGGACGCTGAAAGTCTCATTCAAACCGGTGCCACGTTTGCCCATGACCACCCCCGCGAAAATCTGGATGCGTTCTTTGTCGCCTTCGACGACCTTCGTGTGCACTTTCACCGAGTCGCCAACCGCGAAGACCGCCGGTTCTTTGCGAAACTGCGCCGATTGAATTTTTTTCAACAATACTTGGTTCATAAAATTAGTTCTAAAATTTACTTCAACAAATCCGGCCGTTGCTTTTCCGTCCGCAACTTCGCCTGCTCGCGCCGCCATTTTTCGATCTCGGCGTGATTGCCCGAAAGCAACACTTCAGGCACTTTCATCCCGCGAAATTCCGCCGGCCGCGTGTATTGCGGATATTCCAGCAATCCGCGGCTGAACGATTCGTCCAGCGAACTTTCGTCATCACCCAAAACGCCGGGCAACAGCCGCGTGACCGCATCCACCACGATCATCGCGGGCAAGGCGCCGTTTGTCAGCACATAATCGCCGACCGACAGCGCATCGTCCACCAGCGCCTCGCGCACCCGCTCATCAAATCCTTCGTAATGACCCGTGATGAGCAACAAATCTTTCTGCTGCGCCAACTCGCGAGCAATGGTCTGCTCAAATTTCCGCCCGCTCGGTGAAAACAAAATCACCCGCGTTTTTTCGCGTCGCAAACTTTCCACCGCTTCAAACAGCGGCTCCGGCTTCATCAGCATTCCCGGCCCGCCGCCGAATGGCCGGTCATCCACCGTCCGATGTTTGTCGTGCGTCCAGTCGCGCAGGTCGTGGATTTTCAGATCCAAAAAACCTTTGGTGCGTGCGCGCTTGATGATGCTTTCATCCAGCGGTCCGGCGAACATCGCCGGAAACAAGGTCAGCACGTCAATCTTCATGCGTGCCGCAAATTCTCAAACGCCCGCCGGTTTGTCTTCGACAATCTCCAATGCACACCGCAATCCCTTTTTCGCGCTGCCCGCCAGCAGCAGCGAACGGATCGCGTTGATGGTCACGCCCTGGCGACCAATAATTTTGCCCACGTCCGACGGATGCAGGCGCAATTCATAAACCGTCACGCCGTTGCGTTCCACCGGCGTCACGCTCGCGGCCTCCGGGTGTTGCACGAGTCCCTTGACGACGTATGCGACGAACTCCTGCATGGCGCAAAAAAAATTAAGCGGCGACCGGCGCGGCCTTGGCGGCCTTCTTGATGAAGCTCGCCACGGTGTCGCTCGGCTGCGCACCCTGGCTCAGCCAGTATTGCGCGCGGTCGAGTTTCAAGGTGTAATTTTCACCCTGCTTGAGCGGATGATACGTGCCGAGTTCTTCAATGAACTTGCCATCACGCGGACTGCGGCTGTCGGCCACGACGATGCGGAACACCGGGGTGTTCTTGGTGCCGACACGTTTCATGCGAATTTTTACTGACATAAATTTTTCAAAAGGACGTGGAAACTATCTGGCCGCGCAAGCTTTTGCAAGCTCTGTTTTAATAAAAATGGGTTCCCGCCGGCGGGTTGCCGGTAAAAAATTGCCAAACGTCCCTTGCCGAAAACCGGAATGAGTGATTTCTTATCGCCGTGAGCCGGCACTACGAAGAAATTATTGAAGGCGCAACGCTCCCGCGTTCTGCGCCCGTCGAGCGCCATGAAGTGATTTGCGGCCGCCTGCATCGCGAAATGGCCGGCAGCGTGGCCGGCTTGACGAGCGTGCAACTGCTGGCACCGCGCACCAAAGTGCAAATTTCGCACGGCTCAATGTTTTGCCCCGACCTGGCCTTGATCATGGTCGCCACCAACAAGTTGTTTCTCGCCGTGGAAATCGTCAGCCGCGATGATCATCAGGCCGACACGGTCACCAAAAAAGAAATCTACGATCAGATCCGCGTGCCGCGCCTGTGGATGGTGGACCCGCGCTACGACAACGTGGAAGTGTATCACAGCACCGAATTCGGCCTGCAATTGAAAAGCATTCTGGCCGGCAGCGAGCCGCTCGTGGAAAAAGTGGTGCCGCAGTTCAAAATCACGGTGAAGGATTTGTTCGCCACCTAAATTTAATTTGTGTAAAAGGCCGGCGTGTGCTCTGTTGGTGTGGAAACCAAAATAAATTAAAAAATAAAAAAACGATGAAAAAAAACTTTCTGGCCCTGTTTGCCGGCATTTTGCTGGCGGGATTGGCAACCTCGGCTTTCGCCGATGACAAAGTGGTGACGATCACCGGCAACATGGTTTGCGGCAAATGCAAGCTGCATGAGACCGCGAGTTGCCAAAACGTCATACAAGTGGAAAAAGACGGCAAGACCATCAATTATTATCTCGTGAAAAACGACGTGAGCACCGCGCAGCATGAGGATATTTGCGGCGGCGACTCCAAAAAAATGACCGCCACCGGCACGGTCGAGGAAAAAGACGGCAAGCAAGTATTTACGGCCACCAAGTTGGAAGCCGCCAAATAAACGCTGATTTTCAAAAAAGACCGCCGTCGGAATTTATTTCTGGCGGCGGTTGAATTTTACGCAGTCCGCGTATTCCACGCCGTTGCCGCCAAAAATATCCAGCGCGGAACCAATTGTCAGGTCCACCTTCCCCTGCCCTAGTTTTGTGACCGTTTCCAAATCCGCCAGCGAATTCGCGCCGCCGGCGTAAGTCATCGGCAACGGCGACCAGACACCGAGTTTTTCAACCAGTTCGCCGTCAATGCCCCGGCATAAACCTTCGACATCCACGGCGTGGATCAAAAATTCCGCGCAATATTCGGAAAAAGTTTTCAACGTTTCCGCGTTCACGACGAGGTCGGTGAATTTCTGCCAGCGGTCGGTGACGACGAAATAATTTTCGGCGCGCCGGCGGCAGCTCAAATCCAAAACCAATTTTTCTTTGCCGATGGTTTTGACGAGTTCGCCGAGCCGCGCCCAATCCACGCGACCTTCGCGGAAAACCCAGCTCGTGACGATGACATGCGACGCCCCGGCATCGAGCCAACCGCGCGCGTTTTCGGAATTCATTCCGCCGCCGATTTGCAGGCCGCCGGGAAAAGTTTGCAACGCCGCGCGCGCTTCCGCTTCATTGCCGGCGCCGAGCATGATGACGTGGCCGCCGCGCAAATGGTCGCGCCGATACAGCTCGGCGAACCACGCGGCGGATTTTTCGGAAATAAAATTGGTGCGCAAGCCGGCCTCGCCGAGCGTGCCGCCGACGATTTGTTTTACTTTGCCTTCATGCAGGTCAATGCACGGACGAAACATGGGTTCAAGGTAAAGCGGAAAGCGGAAAGCGGAAAGCGGAAAGCCGATGGAAAATGGCGCGACAAGCCGCCGCTAAAAAATCGCAAGCGAACGGCAGCGCCCAAAAATTTTTTTTGCGAACCTGAGGCCGTTATGAAAACAAAACGCGGATTCACCTTGATCGAACTGCTCGTCGTCATCGCCATCATCGCGATCCTGGCGGCGATGCTGCTGCCTGCGCTGGCGAAGGCGAAGGAAAAGGCCAACCGCATTGCCTGTCTCAGCAATCTCCGGCAGTGGGGACTTTCGCTGAACATGTATCTCGATGACAATAGCCAGGTCTTCCCCGATTTCAGCATCGCCAACAGCACGCCCGGCGCGCGCAGCGGTTACGATCAGGATAACATCCTTTGGACGGACCTCGCTGGTTTTGCCGCCGGCGGCTACGGCAACAGCGCGTGGTTCAATGCCCTGCCGCCGTATGTCTCGCAAAAGGCGCTCTGGCAATACTCTGCCGACCCCACCAATTTTGTGAACGGTCGCAACGTTTTCAAATGTCCCTCCGCCAGTTTTCTCGCCGCGGACAATGTGGATCCGCTCAACCGCGTGGCCTTCAGTTATGGCATCAATTTCAAAGGCACGAACGGCGCGACGCCGGCCAGTTCGCCGTTCAAAGCCACGGTGGTGCGCAATTCCTCGGCCTTCGTCTTTTTTTCCGACGGACGGGCCAATTCCGGAGAAACGCCGTTTTATGGCGCGAATCCGCTCAACGATCTCGGCGCGCCACGCGGTTCGCTCAACCATCTTTCGTCGCGCCACGCCGCCGGCGCGAACCTGACTTTTCTCGATGGCCACTCGGCGTATTTTAAATACAGCTACATGGCCTACCAGAAAGGCACGAAGATCGGCGACCCCGGCCAGCCGGACATCAATTGGGCTTACGACGGCACGCCTTCGCAATAATGATTAAACATTTAATGGGTGAACATTTAAAACGAAATCAAACATATTACGGCACCCGAGCGAGGGGCGGCCGCGACAAAAAATTGCGGTATAAATTTGACGGCGGACGCGCGGCGGAGAATCTTATGCGCTGTCCCGGTTGTGATTAAGTTTTTTCACCAAAACCGCCAATGGTTGCTGTCCTTAATTTTGCTGGGCAGTTGCTTTTGGTCCGCCGACGCCAAACCCATCGCCGCCGAAAAACCGTTTGCCCTCACCAACCGCCCGTGCATCGGCGCTTTTCTCAATGCCTTGATGCCGGAAGTCGCGCCCAGCATTTCCGGCAATTGGTCGGCAGTCAACGCGTTCACCAATTTGCTGTTCACCAATTCCGTCGGCTTAACTTTTATTCCGGGCACGGATCAACTCTGTGTTTGGGAACGCGAAGGCCGCATCTGGTCGTTTCAAAATTCCCCTGACACGAACGAAAAAAAACTCGTCCTCGACATCAGCCAACAATGCCAGGGCTGGGATGATTCCGGCTTGCTCGGCATCGCGTTTCATCCGGGCTTCGCGACGAACCATTTTGTTTTTGTTTATTACACTTGGGTTAAACCCGGCACCGTCGCCGGTTCGCCGACCACGCGGCCGGTGCCGAATCTGCCGGACACTTATCACGACCGGCTCGAACGCTACACGCTCGATGCGAATGGCGTGGCGATTCCCGACTCGGTGAAAATTTTCGTGGACCTCACAAACCAGACCGTCTGGCATCACGGCGGCGGCATGTTTTTTCACCCGACGAACGGCTTTCTTTATTGGACGGATGGCGACAATTCCGTCGGCGACAACGACCAGATCATTAACAAAAGTTTATATTCCGGCGTTTTCCGGATTGACGTGGATTGTCGCGGCGAAAACATCAGCCACATGCCGCCGCGCCAGCCGACCGGCGGTTTCACGGCGAATTATTTTGTGCCGAATGACAATCCCTTCGTTGGCCAATCCAACGTGCTCGAAGAATTTTTCTGCCTCGGCCTGCGCAGCCCGCACCGCATGACCTACGACGCGCCGAGCGGGAAAATTTTCATCGGCGACGTCGGCGAAAGTTCGCGCGAAGAAATTGACGTCATCAATCCCGGCGAATCCGCGCTGAATTTCCAATGGAACCGCTGCGAGGGCAATCTCGGCAAGATGACCGCGCCGTTCCTCGGCATAAGCCGCGGGCCGCTGCTGGATTATCCGCACACGGATGGCCGCGCGGTGATCGGCGGCTATGTTTATCGCGGCCAGGAATTCGCGCACGACCTCGGCGGCAAATATATTTTCGGCGACAACGTTTTTCGCACCGTCTGGGCGCTGGATGAAACGGCGACGCCGGTGAAAAAAACGTTGCTGTGCGTCATGCCCAAAGGCACCGGGCCGAATTCCGGCACGGATTACACCGGACTTTCGTCCTTCGGCACGGATGCGAACGGCGAACTTTATTTTTGCCAGATGAGCAGCATCGGCGGGCGCATTTTCAAACTGCAACGCGGCGGGCCGCCGCCGCCGGCGCGCGTGATGCCCAAATTGATTTCGGAGACCGGCGTTTTTACCGACCCAAAAAAATTGGTGCCGGCGGATTTTTTAATTCCGTATGCGCCGAATTCGCCGCTGTGGTCGGACGGCGCGGTGAAAACCCGCTGGTTCACGCTGCCGACCAACAGCGTCATCAATTTTTCCGCGAACAGCGAATGGACTTTCCCGGCGGGTTCGGTTTTTGTGAAAAATTTTGACCTGCCCGTGGACGACACGATTCCGGAAATGGTTCGCCGCCTCGAAACGCGCATTCTGGTGCGCGACACGAACGGCTACGTTTACGGCGCGAGCTACAAATGGCGCGCGGACAATTCCGATGCCGATCTCGTCACGACTGGCATCACCGAGCCGATCGAAATCAAAACGGCGACCGGCTCGCGCACGCAAAACTGGTTTTATCCCGGCCGGCAGGATTGTCTCACGTGCCACACGCCCGCGAGCGGCGGCGTGCTCGGCCTCAAGACGCGCCAGCTCAACGGCAGTTTCAAATATCCGAACGGGGTCACGGACAACCAGCTGCACACGCTCGGCCATCTGGGAATTTTTGACGCGGCCTTCGACGACCGGAAAATTTTTCATTATCCGCGCCTGTTCAACATCACCAACAATTCCGCCGCGCTGCAGATCCGCGTGCGCTCGTATCTCGACGCCAATTGTTCGATGTGCCACCGCCCCGGCGGCGCGGGCGCCTTTTTTGACGCGCGATTTGAGACGCCGCTGAAAAAACAGAATCTGGTCAACGGCCCGGTCGCCAACCAGTTGAATATCGCCGGCGCGAAAGTGGTGGTTCCCGGCGACACGAATAAATCCATTTTGTTCCATCGCGTGAGCATCGTCGGCGAAAACCAGATGCCGCCGCTCGGCAAAAATGTTGTGGATGAAAAAGCCGTCGCCGTGATCGGCAAATGGATCATGACGCAACGTGCCAAGCCGCCGACGCTGCCGAAAGGCTGGAGCAGCATGGACATCGGCAATGTGGGCGTGAGCGGCGAGGCAGATTTTCTGAACGGCAATTTTAATCTGCTCGCTTCCGGCAGCGACATTTGGGAAACCGCCGACGCGTTTCATTTTGCCCGCCGTTCGCTCGATGGCGACGGCAGCATCGTCGCGCGCGTCGTCTCCGTGCAATACACCGATCCGTGGGCGAAGGCCGGCGTGATGCTGCGCGAAAATGATTCCGCCGGGGCGAAATATGTGTTCATGGGGTTCACCGGTCAGGGCGGCTCGGTGCTGCAGTCGCGCGCGCTGGCGGATGGCACAAGTGCGAGCGCCGACGGCCCGGAAACCAAGCTGCCACATTGGTTCAAACTGGCGCGCAGCGGAAATATTTTCAACGGCTACGTCTCCGCCGACGGCACGAACTGGATCGCGGCGGGCAGCGTGACCAATGCGCTGAATAAAAATCTTTCCGTCGGCCTCGCCTTGACCGCACACAATAATTCGGCGCTGAACTCCACGTTGTTCGACCACGTCACGGTCAAGCCGTGAGCCGGTTTCATCCGAGCAGCGTCAGGATGATGCCCGCCAGAATGCCGATGACCGCCGGCAGTTTTTTCCAGCCGTTCACCTCGTGGAAAAAATAAATTCCGCCCGCAAATGCGACTAAGGTGCTCGCGCGGCGCAAGCTCATCACCAGAGAAACAAGGCCATGCGGATCGCGCAACGCGCTGAAATAAAGGTAGTCGGCCACCAACAAGGAAAGGGCGATGAACGGAATGCTCCAGCGCCAGCGGAATTCATTGCGCGGCCATAACCGCAGTTTCCAGCCGAGCGCAAACGGCGCGAAAAAAACCAGCAGGTAAATCTGAAACCAGCATTGCACCGTGGGCACGGAAAAATTCAACGTGCTGAAAAGATATTTGTCGTAGAGCGAACTTACCGCACCGAACAACGTGCCGCCGACAAGCATCCATACCCATTTGTTGCGATGAAAATGCACGCCTTCGCGTGCGCCGGCGACGGACAGGCCGACGAACGAGCCGAGCGTCGTCATGATGCCGATGGTTTCAAGCGCCGACGGCCGTTCGCCCAAGATCAGAATGGCGCCAAACAAGGTGACGAGCGGGCTGGTGGCGCGGATGGGCGCGCCGAGCGAGAGCGGCAGATGTTTCAGCGCGTAATAAGTTCCGATCCACGATGCGGCGACGATGCCGGACTTTAGAAGCAGTTGCAGATGTTGTTTCCACGTCAAAACGTCGGTCACGAGCGAATGCGGCAAAACTCCCGGATGAAACATTTGCACGAACAACAAAATCACCCAGACCGCCGCGCCCGTCAGCGAACTGAAAAATAAAACGGGGGTCACGGCGTTCGCGCGCACGGCGTGCTTGGTGCAGAGATCGTAAACGCCGAGAAAAAACGCGGACAACAATATGGCGATGACCCAGTTCATCAAAAGCGGACAGCGTAACTTTTGCGGGACACGAAGGCGAACTTTTATGCGGCGGCGTGGCGGGCCTGGCGTTTCGGCAACGAACGGTCGCGGTCGCGGATAGCACACCAATTTTCTGCCGGCAGAAATTCTTTCAAAAAATTTGGCGCGTCGCGGCGGCCGGTGCGCTGGCAATCTTGCCAAAAATTTTCCGCAACCAATTTTGGATCGAGACCAAGTTCACGGGTGAGAAATTCAAATAGCAGTTCCATCAATCGCGCCAAAGCGATGCTGTCCGTGCGGTTGATTTTGGCAAACAGCCAGTCGCTGAAGCGGAGAAAATTGTTGAACGGTGAATCGTTATTCCAAATCAGCGGCGCGGTGGCGACGAAGTTGCCGCTGTTGCCGACCAAATCCCAGTAGCGCGCGAAACGGCGCAGCCGTTGCATCGTGGCGAAATCAATCAGCTTGTTCTGCAAAATTTCGTAGGGCGGATGCGCGTTGTAAATCATTTGCCATGCCGCATCGTGCCGGATGATCGGTGTGCCGCGCAGCCGTTTCAAAATGCCGACTTGAATTTCCTGCGGGCCGAGTGCGATTAATTTATCGAAGCCGGCGGCAAAACTTTCCAACGTTTCGCCGGGCAGGCCGACGATCAAATCCGCATGGATGTGGACGCTGGTTTCATTCCGCAAAAAATTAAAATTGTCCGCGAGCCGTTCGTAATTTTGGCGGCGGCTGATGAGCGTGCCGACTTCGGGATTAAATGTCTGAATGCCGACTTCAAATTGCAGCGAGCCGGCGGGAAATCTGGCGATGACTTCACGCAGCTCGGCGGGCAGACGGTCGGGAATCATCTCGAAATGAAAAAACATTCCGGGCTGATAGCGAGTGAGAAAGAATTCCAGCAGCGCCTTGCTGGTCGGCAGGTGAAGATTGAAGGTGCGGTCAACAAACTTGAACTGCCTCAGGCCGCGATCCAGCAGTCTTTGCATCGCGGCGAGAAATTTATCCAGCGGCACTTGGCGCACGGGAATATCCAGCGAAGACAAACAGAATTCGCAGGTGAACGGACAACCGCGCGAGGCCTCGACATAGATAATGCGGTGCGCGATGTCCGCTTCCGTGTAAAAATCGTAGGGCAGCGCGATGCGAGAAAAATCCGGCAACTCGGCAGGAATCATCTTCGGAAGCGGTGCCCCCTCACCCGGCTTCGCCACCCTCTCCCCATCGGATGGGGAGAGGGGCGTTTCGCTATTCAAGAGTTGCCGGCAAACCTCCGCAAATTTCAAATCCGCCTCGCCGGGGATGACGTGGTCGGCAAGTTCCACGATCGGTTGGCCTTCGGTTTCGTAGCTGACTTCGGGGCCGCCGAGGATGATTTTTATTTCCGGCTGAATTTTTTTTATCGCCGTGATGACTGCGGTGGTTTCTTCGACGTTCCAAATATAAACGCCGAAGCCAAGAATTTTTGGTTCGCGCGCGAGCAGCATTTCGGCGATGTCGAGCGGGCGCAAATTGATGTCGAATTCCGCGATGACAGCGCGCGGCTGCAATTCGCCAAGATTGGCGAAGAGATAGCGCAGTCCAAACGCGGCGTGGATGAACTTCGCGTTGAGCGTGGTGAGGACGATGTCCGGCATCGCGTTTAAAATAGCAGTCACAACGACGCGCGGCAATGACTTGACGGATTTTGAATCAGGTATAATTGATTAGTCATGCAACTCGACAAGCTCACGCAGAAATCACAGGAAGCGTTGCAAGACGCGCAACGCATCGCCAGCGAACATTCGCATCAAGAAATGGATGGCGAACATCTGTTGCTCGCATTGATCGGTCAAAGCGAAAGCCTCGTGCCGGAATTGCTGGCGCGCATTGGCGTGCCGCCCGCGAAACTTCAACCGGATTTGGAAAAGGAACTCGCGCGCCGGCACAAAATTCAAGGCGGCAACGATCCTTACGCCGGGCGTGATTTGCAAAAGGCGCTCGACGCCGCGCAATCCGAGGCAAACAAACTCAAGGACGACTACGTCAGCACCGAACATCTGTTGCTTGGCCTGCTGGACGAGGCGAGTCCGTCGCTTAAAAAAATATTTTCCGCGCACGGCCTCAAGCGCGACACGGTGCTCAAAGCGCTCGCGGATTTGCGTGGCAATCAGCGCGTGATCGATCAGCAGCCGGAAGGAAAATTTCAGGCGCTCGAAAAATACGGCCGCGATCTCACCGCGCTCGCGCGGCAGGGAAAGATTGATCCGGTCATCGGCCGCGACGAGGAAATCCGCCGCGTGATGCAGGTGCTGACGCGCCGCACGAAAAACAATCCGGTTTTAATTGGCGAGCCGGGCGTGGGCAAAACTGCGATTGCCGAAGGGCTGGCGCGGCGCATCGTGAGCGGCGATGTGCCGGAGAGTTTAAAAAACAAAAAACTCGTGGCGATGGATTTGAGCGCGATGATCGCGGGCGCAAAATATCGCGGCGAATTTGAGGATCGTTTAAAAGCGTTTCTGAAAGAAATTACCGCAAGCGAAGGCAAAATTATTTTGTTCATTGACGAGTTGCACACGCTCGTCGGCGCGGGCGCGGCGGAAGGTGCGAGCGACGCGGCGAACATCATGAAACCACAGCTCGCGCGCGGCGAGTTACGCTGTGTGGGCGCGACGACGCTCGACGAATATCGCAAATACATCGAGAAAGACCCCGCGCTGGAACGTCGCTTCCAACCGGTGCAGGTGGCCGAGCCGACGGTCGAGGCGACCATCGCGATTTTGCGCGGATTGAAGGAACGTTACGAAGTGCATCACGGCGTGCGCATTCAAGACGCGGCACTGGTGGCGGCGGCGACGTTGTCGCATCGCTATATCACGGATCGTTTTTTGCCGGACAAGGCGATTGACCTCGTGGACGAGGCGGCGTCGCGTATCAAGATGGAATTGGATTCCAAGCCGACGGAACTGGATCAATTGGATCGGCAGATTTTGCAATTGGAGATCGAGCGCACATCGCTCGCGAAGGAAAAAGACGCCGCGAGCAAGGATCGGCTCAAGCTGATTGACAAGACGCTTGCCAATTTGAAGGACAAGTCCAAGGCGCTCACGGCGCAATGGCAGAACGAAAAAACTGCGGTCAATGCCGTGAGCATTGTGCAACAGCAATTGGAGCAGGCGAAAATTGAATTGGAAAAAGCGCAGCGCGCGGGCGATTTGTCGAAGTCGGCGGAAATTCAATACGGAAAAATTCCTGATTTGGAAACCAAACTGGCGAAAATTGAAAAGCAATCGTCGGAGACAACCAAGACCTCGTTGCTGCGGCAGGAAGTCACGGACGAAGACATCGCCAGGGTCGTCGCGGCGTGGACGCATATTCCCGTTTCGCGAATGTTGGAAGGCGAGCGCGAAAAACTTTTGAAAATGGAGGAGCGTTTGCGCGAGCGCATCATCGGCCAGGCGGAGGCGATCACCGCTGTGTCCAATGCCGTGCGCCGTTCACGGAGCGGGTTGCAAGATCCGAACCGGCCGATTGGTTCCTTTATTTTCCTCGGGCCGACCGGCGTGGGCAAAACGGAAACGGCCCGCGCGCTCGCGGAATTTTTATTCGATGATGAAAGCGCAATGATTCGCATCGACATGAGCGAATACATGGAGAAGCACACCGTCGCGCGGCTCATCGGCGCGCCGCCGGGCTACGTTGGCTACGAGGAAGGCGGACAACTCAGCGAAGCCGTGCGGCGCAAACCGTATTCGGTGATTTTGTTCGACGAGATCGAGAAGGCGCACAGCGATGTGTTCAATGTGTTGCTGCAAGTCCTCGACGATGGCCGGTTGACGGATGGTCAGGGCCGCACGGTGGATTTCAAAAATACCATTGTGATCATGACGAGCAATCTCGGCTCGCCGATCATTCAGGAATATTTCATGGATGGAAAAACGGACAAGTCGTCGCATCAGGCGATGGAAGACAAGGTGATGGCCGAGTTGAAAAAACATTTTCGCCCGGAATTTTTGAACCGCGTGGACGACGTGATCATTTTCCAAAGCCTCGACGAAAGCGAATTGACGCGCATCGTGGACATCCAGCTCGCGCAGCTCGACTATCGGCTGACGCAGCAAAATCTCACGCTCGACGTGGACGCCGCCGCGAAAAAATTTCTGGCGAAGGAAGGCTACGACCCGCAATTCGGCGCGCGCCCGCTCAAACGCGCGATCCAGGAATTTTTGCTCGATCCGCTCGCGACGAAACTGCTGGCGGGCGAATTCAAACCGAACGACAAAATCAAGGTGACTGCTGACGAGGACGGATTGATATTCAGGACGAAATGATTCCGCGCGCGGAGCTTGCCGGCGATGCGATGCGTTCTTAATGTGTGTCATGGACATTGCGCTCGCCCCGATAACGCCCGCTGAGATCCCCATCCTCATGGAATTGATCCGCGAACTCGCGCGGTTTGAAAAACTGGAACACGAACTCACGGCCACGGCAGACGGTTTGCACGCGGCGTTTTTTGGTCCGCAACCGGCGGCGGCCGCGTTGCTCGCGCGCGTGGATGGCAAGCCAGCGGGCTACGCGATTTATTTTTCCACCTTCTCCAGTTTCACCGGCCGCGCGGGCGTATGGCTTGATGACCTTTTTGTGCGGCCAGAATTTCGCAAGCGCGGTCTCGGACGAAAACTGATCGAGGCGGTGGCAAAAATTGCCGCCGAGCGTGGCTGCGCGCGTTTCGAGTGGCTCGCGCTGGATTGGAACGAACGTGCGTTGGAATTTTATCGCGGCCTCGGCGCGCGCAGTTTGGACGAATGGGTATTGCTGCGCATCCACCCGGCGGAATTGCGCGGCGTAAAACCGTCGGAAAATTCGGAAAGAAAAGACTGATTTGCCCGTGGCCATTTCGCAAATCAATTTCGTTGATTCACTTGATGCGCCGGAACTGGCGTTGTATCGGACGCTCAAGCGCGTGGAGGAACATGAGCGCGCCGGTGTGCTGGTGGCTGCGAACAACAAAGTGATCAAGCGCCTGCTGGCGAGCCGGTTCACCGTGGTGTCCGCGCTGCTCACGCCCGCGTGGCTGGAAAAACTGGAGCCGCAATTGCGCGCGCGGCCCGAGGCGATTGCCGTTTTTATTGCCGCGCCGCCGTTGCTGGAAACGATCACCGGCTACAAACTGCATCAAGGCGCGCTGGCGGTGGCGAAAATTCCGCCGTCGCCGGATTTTGAAACGCTGCTAAAAAATGCGCCACGTCCGCTCCTGGTGGCCGCCGTCGAGGGCATTGCCAGCGCGGAAAATCTCGGGGCGGTGGTGCGGAGTTGCGCGGCGTTCGGCGCGCATTTCTTAATTGTGGGCGAGACGTGCGGCAGTCCGTATCAACGCCGCGCGGTTTCCGGTTCGATGGGGACCATCTTTGAACAACCGCTCGTGCGCGTGGAAAATCTGGCGGCCACCTTGACAGCTTTGCGGGCGCAGGGCGTGCGCTGTTTGGCAGCGCATCCGCGCGCCGATGCGCAGAAGCTGGGCGCCGCGGATTTGCGCGGCGACTGCTGTCTGGTATTTGGCGCGGAAGGACCGGGACTCACAGTGACCGCGCTGGCGGCGTGCGATGACATGGTGGAAATCCCGATGCCCTCGCACATGAATTCGCTGAACGTGGCCGTGGCGACGGGAATTTTTCTTTACGAAGCGACCCGGCAGCGCGCTTGAACCAGTCCCATCAATTGGGGAAAAATTATTTTCCGTTGAGCCAAAATGGGGAAAACCGCCGCCGTTCAAATATTTTTTTTCCGCGCAATGCCGACATACCAGAGTCCCGAAGCGAAACACACCAGGCTGCAGCCGGCGCAAAACCAGATCAGAAAAGGCGACGGCAGATAAAAATGCGCGCCCAGCGCGCCGCCGGCGGCAAGGGCGGCGCAAAGAAACGAGTAAAACGCACTGGCCCGCGCGCTTTGCAGGCTTTTCTGCAAAATCATTTCGAGCGCCCGGTCGTTGCGCGTGAGTGTGGCGGCGCAATTTTCCGAACACACCAGCCGCCGCGTCGCACTCGGGCGGGCGCAGTCGGAGCAGAGCGCGCGGCCGCAATAGGCACACACGGCGATGGCTTCAGTTTGGTGCGCAGCGCATTTCATGCTGCGTTGAAACTGCGTCACGCGCGGACGAATTGCAAACCAGAAACGATTTTGACCGCCAATCCACGCGAAGTTTTTGCCAATAGGCGTTTGGCTGAAAGTGACGCGCGGCGCGATGGTTGGTTCACTATGAAAACCATGAATCGTCTCGCACTTCTCGCAATCCCGGCGGCGCTCGCGCTGGCCTTCACCACCATCGCCAAAGCCGACGGCCAGGCGACTTACGCCGACAACTGCGCCAAATGCCACGGCGACGATGGCAAAGGCGCGACCAAGATGGGTCAGAAATTGGGCGCTAAAGATTATACCGACGCGGCCGTGCAAACGGCCCTGACCGACGACCAGGCCTTCAAATCCGTCAAGGAAGGCCTCAAGAAAGACGACAAGACGCTGATGAAACCCTCGGAACTCTCCGATGACGACATCAAGGCGGCGATCGCGTATCTGCGGACATTTAAAAAATAATCTCGCCAGTCAATTCACCGGTTCAGTTTTTGCATCGCGCCACCGCCGGCCCGATGCAAAAATTTTTGGGCGACGTTCCTGCGGCATTCGGGTCTTTGCCAAAATCGCCGAGCAATACGCGCGTGAGCCTGACGGATTCTGGCACGCCACCGCCGCGGCGAAACCGGCCGCGAAAAATTTCGCGCCGCCAGAAAATTCTTTTTCCCGCCGCGCGGCTGCGGCAAGCTGGCGCGAACGGCATGAACATCGCGATCATCGGACTCGGCTACGTCGGCCTGCCCCTCTGCCTGCAATTCGCACGCAGCGGCGTGCGCGTGCTCGGCCTGGACATTGACGCCAAAAAAGTTTCCGCGCTGAACGCCGGCCGCAGCTACATCCAGCACATTCCCGCTGGCGAAATCAAAACGCTCGTGCGCGCCGGAAAATTTTCCGCGACAACCGATTTTGCCAAAATCAAAACGGCCGCCGCAATTTTGATCTGCGTGCCCACGCCGTTGAAAAAAAATCGCGCGCCGGATCTGTCCTTCGTTTTGAACACCGGCAAAAGCATCGCGCCGCATCTGCAACGCGGGCAATTGGTCGTGCTCGAATCCACGACCTATCCGGGCACGACGGAAAATGCGTTGCGCAAAGTATTGGAACACGGCTCAAAGTTGAAGGCAGGAACAGATTTTCACCTCGCGTTTTCGCCCGAGCGCGAAGATCCGGGCAATCCGCAGAGCCAGGTCGCCGACATTCCCAAAGTCATCGGCGGCTACACGCCCGCGTGTTTGGCCGCGGCGCAAAAAATTTATTCGCAGGCGATCCGCACGCTGGTGCCCGTGGCGAACTGCCGCACCGCCGAGGCCGCAAAGCTGCTCGAAAATGTTTTTCGCGGCGTCAACATCGCGCTCGTCAACGAGCTCAAGGGCGTTTATGCCGCGATGGACATTGATGTTTGGGAAGTGATCGCGGCGGCAAAAACGAAACCGTTCGGGTTCATGCCGTTTTATCCCGGCCCCGGCCTCGGCGGCCATTGCATCCCGATCGATCCGTTTTATCTCGCGTGGCGCGCCAAACAAGTCGGGCAGGAAACGCGCTTCGTGGAACTCGCCGGCGAGATCAATCGGGCGATGCCTCAGAAAGTTGTCGCGCGCGTTGGCCAAGCACTGGCCTCGGACGGAAAAAATTTACGCGGCGCGCGCGTGCTCGTTTTGGGACTGGCTTACAAAGCGAATGTCGAGGACGACCGCGAATCGCCGAGCTACGTTTTGATGGATTTGCTCAAGGCACGCGGCGCGGCGGTTTTTTATTTTGACCCGCATGTTCCCGTCATCAAGCCCACGCGCGCGCATCCGCATTGGGCCGGCACAAAATCCGTGCCGTGGAACCGCAAAAACATTTCAAACTTCGACGTCGTATTGATTTGCACGGCGCACGCCAAGGTGAATTACCAGCAACTCGCCGCCTGGTCATCGCTGATCGTGGACACGCGGAATGTTCTGGCGCAATACGATATGGCGCCGGGAAAAGTTTGGAAGGCGTGAATTCTGCGCGGTGAAATTAAAAAGGCGGACGGGAAATGATGACAGGATTGACAAAATTATCAGAATTAAAAGACCGCCGCTTTAAATTTCGTTAATTCTGTTAATTCTGTCTCAGCTTTTCAATTTCCGTTCCAAAATTTCGCCGACGAGCGCCGGATTGGCTTTGCCTTTGGAAAGTTTCATCACCTGCCCTTTGAGCGAATTCAGCGCGGCGATTTTGCCGGCTTTGTAATCGGCCACGGGCGCGGGATTCGCGGCGATGGCGTCGTCGCAGAATTTTTCGATCGCGCCGGTGTCGCTGACTTGCGCCAGACCTTTTTCCGAGACGATGACGGCGGGCGCTTTGCCGGAATCAAACATTTCCGCAAACACCTGTTGCGCGGCGGAACTGCTGATCGTTTTCGCTTCCACCAAATTCACCAATTCCAGCAGCGCTTCCGGTTTGAATTTGAGATCCGCCAACGACGACAATTTCAGGTCGGCAGCTTCGAGGCCGAGCGCTTCCTGTCCGGATTTTTCCCGCGCATTCAGTTCGGCCAGTTTCGCCAGCAAATTATTGATGATCCAATTGGCCACGGCCTTCGGATTTTTGGATTGTTGGGCGATGCCTTCAAAATAATTTCCCAGCGCGACGTTGCTTTTGAAAACTTCCGCGTCGCCGGCGGGCAATTGGAAATCGCGCACGAACCGCTGCTTGCGCGCGAGCGGCAACTCGATGACCTTCGTTTTCACTTCCGCAAGCCAAGCATCGGTCGGCGCGAGCGGCATCAAATCGGGATCAGGAAAATAGCGGTAATCGTGCGCGTCTTCCTTCGTGCGCATCTGCTCGGTGATGCCTGCGACGTCATCCCAACGACGCGTGGACTGGATGAGCTTGCCGCCGCCTTTCAAGACGTGGATCTGGCGCGCAATCTCAAATTCCGCCGCGCGCCGCACGCCGGAAAAACTGTTCATGTTTTTGATCTCGATTTTCGCGCCGAGTTCCTTCGTCCCGACGGGCCGCACACTGATGTTCACGTCGCAGCGCACCATGCCTTTTTCCATGTCGCACTCGCTGACACCGCCTTGATGCAGAATTTCGGTGAGCGCATTGAGGTAGGCATACGCCATGTCCGCGCTCGTGATGTCCGGCTCGGAAACGATTTCCATCAGCGGCACGCCGGCCCGGTTGAAATCCAGGCCGCTGTGCCGGTCAAAATGCGTGCTCTTGCCGACGTCCTCTTCGAGATGCGCGCGGGTGATGCGCACACGCGCCAAACCATTCACCGAACCGTCACCGGTGAATTCAAATTCCACAAACCCGTTCGCCGTCGAAGGCTTGTCGTATTGCGTGAGCTGGTAATTCTTCGGCATGTCCGGATAAAAATAACTTTTGCGGTCAAACTTCGCGAAACGCGGAATCTCGCAGTTCAACAAATAGCCGGTGAGCACGGTTTTGCGCAGCGCCTCGTCGTTTGGCACGGGTAGCACGCCGGGCAGGCCGAGGCAGACGGGGCAGACGTTGGTGTTCGGCTCGGAACCATATTGGTTCGCGCAGCCGCACCACATCTTCGATTTCGTGTTGAGCTGGACGTGCGTTTCCAGACCGATGACAGCTTCGTATTCCATGACGGTCAAAATTTCAGGGACGGTTTTTCTTTGTGCCACGTCGTGCTTTGCTCGTAGGCGTGCGCGAGTTTCAACATCGTTTCCTCACCGAACGGTTTGCCGAGGAGTTGCAGCCCGATGGGCAGCTTCGGGTTTTGCGTGAAACCACACGGCAGGCTCACGCCGCAGATGCCGGCGAGATTGCAGGAGATCGTGAAGATGTCGGACAAATACATTTGCAGCGGGTCGCCGGATTTTTCGCCTGCCTTGAATGCCGCGGTCGGCGTGGTCGGCGTCACAATCGCGTCCACGGTCTCAAACGCCTTCAGAAAATCATTGCGGATGAGCGTGCGGACTTTTTGCGCGCGCAGATAATATGCGTCGTAATAACCGCTGCTCAAAACGTAGGTGCCCAGAATAATTCTCCGCTTAACTTCCGCGCCAAAACCGGCGCCCCGCGTTTTGGAATAGAGTTCAATCGGATCGTTGCCATCCACGCGCGCACCGTAGCGGATGCCGTCGAAACGCGCTAGATTGGCGGACGCCTCGGCGGTCGCGATGATGTAATAAACCGCCACCGCGTAATCCGTGTGCGGCAGGGAAATTTCCACAATTTCCGCACCGAGCTTTTCGTATTGCTTCACGGCGGCGTCCACGGCCGCCTTGATTTCCGGATCCAGCCCGCCGACCATGTATTCTTTCGGCAAACCGAGCTTCAGACCTTTGATGTGGCCATCGAGCGCGGCGACGTAATTTGGCACCGGCTCCGGCACGCTCGTCGAATCACGTTTGTCCACACCGCTCATCACGCCGAGCAACGTCGCGCAGTCGCGCACATCTTTCGTAAACGGACCAATTTGATCGAGCGAACTTGCAAACGCGACGAGGCCGTAGCGCGAAATCCGACCGTAAGTCGGCTTCAAACCAACGCAGCCGCACAGCGCGGCGGGCTGTCGAATCGAACCGCCGGTGTCCGTTCCAAGTGATGCGAAACATTCGTCCGCCGCGACCGCCGCCGCCGAACCGCCGGACGAGCCGCCGGGAATGCGCGTCACGTCCCACGGATTATTCGTGAGGCCGAACGCGGAATTTTCCGTCGAGCTGCCCATCGCAAATTCATCCATGTTCAGGCGGCCGAAAATGATCGCGCCCGCCGCTTTCAATTTTTCAATCGCCGTCGCGTCGTAGGGCGAGATGTAGTTGCCAAGAATTTTGGACGCGCAGTTCAGCGGCTGGTTTTTCACGGCCAGCACGTCTTTGACCGCGATGGGCACGCCGAGCAACGGGCGACGTGCATCGCTGCCACCTTGAGAAATTATTTTGTCCGCCGCGTCCGCCTGCGCGAGCGCATCCGCCGCGTTGTGACTGATGAAGGCATGAATTTTTCCGTCCACGCGGGCGATTTGATCCAGGCAGGCTTGCGTCGCTTCGCACGCGGAAACTTCGCGCGTGGCAAGCTTGACGGTGAGTTCGGAAATCGTGAGTTGGTTCAACATGGGGAAAACGGCTCACGCAAGGACGCAAGGACGCAAAGTAAAATTTTTCCTTTGTGAGCTTGGCGGCTTTGCGTGAGAAAATGAAATCATTCGACGATTTTGGGAACAATGAAAAGTCCGCTGGCCTGGCGCGGCGCGTTGCGCAGCGCATCTTCGTGCGACAGGGATTCGCGCACTTCATCGGCGCGGGTGATGTTGACCATGGGCACCGCGTGCGCGGTCGGTTCGACGCCGGTGACGTCAAGCTCGCCCAGCTTTTCGATGTAGCCGAGAATGTTGCCGAGTTGCGCGGCAAGCTTGGTTTCTTCTGCGGGCGTGAGCGCAAGCCGCGCGAGATGCGCGACGTATTTGACGTTGATTTCAGCGGCAGCCATTCCGCTAGTTTCAAGTCGAACGTGGCAAGTTTCAAGTTGAAACCAAAGCCGCCGATAAATTTCGGCGGCACCAACGAAGTTTTATTCCTCGTCAAACTTGCGCTGCACGAGCGCTTCGAGTTCGGCGATCGCCGCAGTCGCATCCGCACCTTTTGCGTGCAGCGTGACTTTGCTGCCGGGGCCGGCGGCGAGCATCATCAAACCCATGATGCTCTTGCCATTGATTTTTTCGCCGTCCTTTTCCACAAAAATGTCGCTGCCATAGCGCGTGGCGATTTTGACGAACATCGCCGCCGGCCGGGCGTGGATGCCCGATTTGTTGGCGATGGTAAGTTCCTTGGTGAGGAACTCGGTGTCAGTTTTTTTTGCGCTCATTGGTTGGATCGCGGACAAAATTAGTGCGGGTGAATCATTTTCGCCAATACAATTTATGGTGACAATGGCGGCAGGATCGTTTTTTCCGCCATCTGCGCGATCAATCGCTTGTTCAGTTCATCGGCGGCATTGTAACCCGATTTGCGCAGCTTGACTTGGAAAGCGGCGACTTCGATCAAGCGCGCGATGTCCCGACCGGGCCGCACGGGAATCGTCACGTGCGGAATGTCTATGCCCAGCACTTTGACATTTTCTTGATCCATGCCGAGCCGGTCCACGTCGGCCACGTCGTTCCAGCTTTTCAACGAGACGATCAGGTCCAGACTTTTTTCTTTGCGGATCGCCTTCACGCCAAACATCTGCGCGACGTTGATGATGCCGATGCCGCGCACTTCCATGTGGTCGCGCGTCAATTCCGCGCTCGTGCACAAAACATCCCGGCCGTCCACCAGCGTGACTTTGACCACGTCATCGGCGACGAGGCTGTAACCGCGTTCGATCAAGGCCAGCACGGATTCGCTTTTGCCGATGCCGCTTTCACCGCGGATGATCAAGCCAATGCCGAGAATGTCCACCATGCTCCCGAGTTCCGTGCCGCGCGGCGCGAACATCATTTCCAATTCCAGCGTCGCCTTGTTGATGAATTTCATCGTCACGAGCGGTGTCTGGAAAATCGGCACGCCGGCCTGTTCGGCGGCCGTCAAAAATTCTTTGTCCGGTTTCATGCCGCGGCTGAACACCACGCACGGAATTTTGTAGGCGAACAAATAGGCGTAACGCGCCTCGCGCTCCTCCTGCCGCAAGGATCGCAAGTAAAAAACCTCCGCGTGGCCCATCACCTGCATCCGTTTGTAGGCGAAGTAGCGCGTGAAACCGCTCAACGCCAGGCCGGGGCGGTTCACCGTCGGCTCGCGGATGACGCGGTCCAGGCTGGCCTCGCTGGAGATGAGCCGCATTTCCAGCGTCGCGCCATGTTCCTTGTAAAATTCTCCGACCGTGAGCGGCAGTCGTTCCATAAATTTATAGGTTAAATTCCGGGCCGAGATAAATCTCACGCGCCTTCGGGTCGTTCGCCAGAAATTCCGCCGAGCCGGCCACCAGCACCTGCCCCTTGTGGATGATGTATCCGCGATCAATTAATTTCAAGGTCTCGCGCACATTGTGGTCCGTGATCAAAATGCCCAGCCCGCGTTCTTTCAGCCGGCGCACAATTTTCTGCACCTCGTAAACCGCGATCGGATCAATGCCGCTGAACGGTTCGTCGAGCAGCAACAATTTCGGGCTCGTCACCAGCGCGCGCGTGATCTCCAGCCGCCGCTTTTCCCCGCCGCTCAGCTGATACGCCTTGCTCTTGCGGATCGGCGTCAGGTCCAATTCTTCCAGCAAATATTTCAGCCGCACGTCGCGTTCCGCGCGCGACATTCTGAACGTTTCCAAAATCGCCAGGATGTTTTCCTCCACCGTCAATTTGCGGAACACCGACGGCTCCTGCGTCAAATAACCGATGCCCAGACGCGCACGCAAGTGCATCGGCAGCGTCGTGATCTTGCGATCTTGAAATTTCACCCAGCCCTCGTCCGGTTTCACCACGCCCACGACCATGTTGAACGTCGTCGTCTTGCCCGCGCCGTTCGGACCGAGCAGCCCGACGATTTCGCCCGCGCCCACATTGACTGAAACGCCGTTGACCACGCGTCGCCCGCGATACGATTTCACCAGTTTTTCGGTGACGAGCATAGAATTTTCCTTCCCGGCCATTGCCTCCGCCGGCGGGCCGGAAATGTTTTCCGAATCAGATTGCGCTTCCGGTTCGCTCACACAAATTCCATTCAATTAAATTTTAAGGCCGCCGGACTGCCCGCATTCGTGCCCGTCCCGAAGCCGTTCAAATTCTGGCGGAACGTCATCGTCTCGTTGTGGAAATGGAATTTGTTCGCCGCGCGATCCCACACCAGCGGCTCGCTCAAAATCGTGCTTTCCGGTGATTCCACTTTGGGATTGCCCGTGAACGTCACCGTCTCGTTTGTCACGCCGCCTTTCACGCTGTAAGCATAAACGGCGCGGTCTGCCGTGACGTGATGCGTCTGGCCTTTTTCATCCGTGAAATCAATCACCACATTTTTGTCGGACACCACATTGGTCAGATGTTCGCCGCCGGTCGGCAGATCCACCAGCAGCAATTCGCATTGCATTTTCACCTTGGGATCGTCCACCAAAACGTGCCCGCGATAAATCGCCTGGTGGATGTTCAGGTCAAAATCCGCGCTGTCGGACGTGATCACCGTGGGGCGATGCGGCGGCGTTTTGGATGTCGGCGCATTGGTCTGCGCCAGAGCGAGACCGCCGGCCAGCGCCAGCAAAAGCAAAATCATTTTTTTCATAACGAATTTTTTTGTTCCGCAAACAACTCGGTGGCGATCGTCGTCACCACATGGTTGGAAATGCTCAGCGACTGTTCGCTTTGCCGCCATAAAAACCCATCGCCCTCCGTGCGAAATTTCCCGCCCGAGGTCGTCACTTCCAGATGGCCCGCCGAACTCGCCACGCCGTCCAGCGGCGCATAAGTGCATTGCGGCGCCTTCACGGTCACCATGGAATTGCCGTTGGTGTTGAACAATTCCAGTTTCAACTCTTTCACGTCCTGCATCGTGCCGGGCAGCGGCGACGCCGACGCGCCCGACAACCGCATTTTGACCTTCTGATCGTCCGGCGGTTCGAAATAGGTCTCCTGTGTGAAATCCGTCGCGCGATAATCCTTCAAGCCGCCGAACGAATTTGTCTGCGCATTCTCGCGCGTCGTCGCGATTAAAAAAAACAACGCCGTGGCCGCGAATAAAATTTTCGGATCATTGAATTTCATGCCGTGTAATTTTTTACAAACGACCGCCATTTTCCCTGCGCGCGCAAAATCAGTTCCACCGTCTCGCGCACCGCGCCGCGCCCGCCGAAATTTTTCGTGACGTAATGCGCCGCCGCCCGCGCCTCGGCCACGCCATCGCCGACCGCCACCGCGAAGCCCGCGCGCGTCAGCGGCCCGAGATCAATGATGTCATCGCCGACAAAACAAACGTCGCACCAGTTCAATTTTTCTTTGGCCAGCAATTCCTCAATCGCCGCCGTCTTGCTCGTCGCGTCGGTCTGCTGCACCAGAAAATCAATCTTCAATTCGTCCGCGCGCAATTTCGTCGCCAGCGAAGGCCGCGCCGAAACCCACCCGACTTTCAAACCCGCGCGCCGCGCCAGCACCAAGCCCAGGCCGTCGCGGATGTTGAACCGTTTGAACTCGCGCTCGCCGCCGATGAAAATCGAGCCGTCCGTCAGCACGCCATCCACGTCGCACAAAAATAATTTGATGCGTTTTAATCTCGCGCTCAGCGCGGATGAAATTGGTTTGGCCATTTCAACGCACCGCCTGGAAAATTTTCAGCAGCGATTTCAACGTCGCTTTCATCTCGCCGAGCGGAATCATGTTTGGCCCATCGCTCAAGGCTTCGTCCGGTTTCGGATGCGTCTCGATGAACAGGCCGTTCGCGCCGACCGCGAGCGCGGCGCGGGCCAAAACCGGCGCAAATTCGCGCTGGCCGGATGATTTGTCGCCGCCGCCGCCGGGCAGTTGCACCGAATGCGTCGCGTCAAAAATCACCGGAAAACCAAACCGTTTCATGATCGGAATCGAGCGCATGTCGGCCACGAGATTGTTGTAGCCAAACGTCGTGCCGCGTTCCGTGAGCAGGATTTTTTGGGCGCCCGCGAGCGCCGCCTTTTCCGCGACGCGGCCCATTTCGGTCGGCGAAAGAAATTGGCCCTTTTTTAAATTCACAATTTTCCCAGTGGCGACAGCGGCTTCGATCAAATCCGTCTGCCGACACAAAAAAGCCGGGATTTGTAAAACGTCCACGACCGCGCCCGCCTTCGTCGCCTGCGCTTCCGTGTGCACATCCGTCAAAATGGGCACGCCAAATTCTTCGCGGATTTTCGCCAGAATTTTCAAACCACCTTCAATGCCCGGCCCGCGGAAAGCCTTGCCCGAGGTGCGATTGGCCTTGTCGAAACTGGCCTTGAAGACGTAAAAAATTCCGAGTTCCGCGCAGGTTTTTTTGAGGGAAGCCGCGACGGTCCGGCACAGTTTTTCGTTTTCGATCACGCACGGACCGGCGATCAAAAAGAGTTGGCGCGGCGAATTGAGATTTTTCCAAATGGCGGCAGCATTGAACACGCGGAAGTTTTAGCAGCGTCGCCCGCGAAAGTAAATGACAGCCCGTCAGACAAACGGCAGCGGAACAATTTTTACCACGCCCTCGCCGCTCGCGGTTCGCAATGACAGCTCGCTGCCGAGGTGATTCACCTCGCGTCGCACGTAGCCCAACGCGACATTCGCGTTGAGTTTTGGCAATCGCACCGCGCTCGTCACACAACCAACTTCTTTGTCGCCATGAAAAATCTTATCACCACGCGAAGGCAAGTTTTTCAAATCATCGGCCAAGCGCAGGCCGCGCAACTCGCGATTGACGTGGCCGACGCTGTGGATGCGATTGATGACTTCCTGGCCGATGTAGCAGCCTTTGTTGTAAGTCACGGCGCGGGCTTCGATGCCGCATTCGAGCGGAATGTTTGATTCATCCATGTCCGCACCAAAACGCGGAATGCCCGCCTCAATGCGCGCGGTCTCGAAAGCTTGCCAGCCCGCCGCGCGGCCGCCGATTTGTTTGGCGGCGGCAATCAATTTGTCCGCCACCGCGCCTAGGGAATTATTTGGGACGAACAAATCAAAGCCGCTGCCACCAAGGCGCGCATCATTCACCAAATAAATTTCACCGAGGGTGGCGTCGGAAATTTTCACCGAACCAAGCGGCTGGGCGGGAATATCTGCGAAAAGTCCCAGCGCGCGGATCATGGTTTCCGCTTTCGGCCCTTGCACGCTTAAAAGGCCATAGTGCGGCGCGGCCTCCACAATTTGCACGTCGTCCGCCACAATGAATTTTTCCAGCCGCTCTGAAATTTTTTTCGTGAGACCCGGCTCGAAATCCAAAAGCAGTTCGTCTGCGAGCGCGAAAATGTTCAGGTCGCTTTCCATTTTTCCCTTGGCCGTGGTGATGGCGGCGTAACAGCCTTCGCCGGCGCGAAGTTTTTTCACATCGTTCGTGACTTGGCCGTGTAAAAAACGCGCCCGATCCGCACCGACAAGGCAGATTCGCGAGCGGAAACTCAGGTCCATCACGCCGGCGGTTTCGCGCAACGCGACGTGTTCGGCCAGCCAGTCGCCGTGGTCATTCACGATCTGCGCGCCATTCAATTCTGTGAACCGCGCGCCGAGGCTGTGGTGAAATTCTTGCAACATCAATGGATTCATCGCGGACAAAATAATGTCACCGTTTCGTCACGGCGCAAAATGGAATCGAATTGCCTCACCGCCTTTCTTTTGTAGAATGACTTCATGAATTTGGATGAACTTTACTCGGAGCTGACTCTCAAAACCAAAACCAAACACGTCCTGCTCGTGCTCGACGGGCTCGGCGACATCGCCACGAAGGAACAGGGCTATCTCACGCCGCTCGAAGCCGCTTACACGCCGAACCTCGACGCGCTGTCCAAAAATTCCGCGCAGGGCCGCATGATTCCCGTCGCGCCCGGCATCACGCCCGGCAGCGGGCCGGGCCATCTTGGTTTGTTCGGCTACGATCCGTTGGAATTTCAAGTGGGTCGCGGCGTCATCGAAGCGCTCGGCCTGGGTTTGGAATTGAAACCCGGCGATGTTTGCGCCCGCGCGAATTTTGCGACGCTTGACGCGAAAGGCATTGTCACCGACCGCCGCGCCGGCCGCATCCCGACCGAGACGTGTGAAAAAATGGTGGCGCTGCTGTCCGCGAAGATTAAAAAAATCGGCGACACGCAGGTCATCATCAAGGCCGGCAAGGAACATCGCTTCGTCGTCGTGTTTCGCGGCAAAGGTTTGGAAGGGCCGCTGACCGATGCCGATCCGAACCGCGAAGGTTTTGCGATTCCGACGGTCAAGCCGCGCGACCCGAAAAATTTGAAGCAGAAAAAAATGGCGAAGCTCATCGCCGATTTTTACGCCGCCGCGCTGCCGATTCTCGCCAAGCAAAAACCGGCGAACGGTTTTCTCATGCGCGGCATCGCGCATCAGCCGCACATTCCTTTGTTCGCTGACCGTTATTTGCTCAAGCCGGCGTGCCTCGCGGTTTATCCGATGTATAAAGGCCTCGCGCAACTCGTCGGCATGGAAAAAATCGAGGGACCGCAGACGATCAAGGAGCAGTTCGAACGCTACTTGAAGGAATACGACAACTACGATTTCTTTTTCATCCATTACAAATACACGGACAAATACGGCGAAGACGGCAATTATGCCGCGAAGAAAAAAGCGATCGAAGAATTTGACGCCGCGCTGCCGATTCTCCTGAAGAAAAAACCGGACGTGCTCGTGGTCACGGGCGATCACTCGACGCCGTGTGCGTTGCATGGTCACTCGTGGCATCCGCAGCCGATCCTGCTGCACTCGGCCACGAGCGGTTCAGACAAATTGGAGCGTTTTACGGAAACCGGCGCGAACATCGGCTCGCTCGGCATTTTCCCGGCGAAATTCCTGATCCGGCTCATGCAGGCGAACGCGAAGATGTTCGACAAGTTCGGCGCGTGAACCTTTTGCGTAGCAGCCGACGTGAGGAGGCCCAAATTTCCGCTCCTTTTTGAAGTGAGCCTCCTCACGTCGGCTGCTACAATTTTTAAAAATGAATCTGCCCAACAAACTCACCGTTTCGCGCTTTGGACTGACGGTGGTTTTTCTCTGGGCGATTTTTTCCAAGTTCGCCTACAACGACACGCTGGCGCTGATTTTTTTCTGCCTCGCGGGCTTCACGGATTTTCTCGATGGCCGCATCGCGCGCGCGCGCAACTTGATCACGAATTTCGGCATTCTCATGGACCCGCTCGCGGATAAAATCATGACGTGCTCGGCGTTCGTCGCGTTCGTGGAAAGCACGCACATGAATCCGAACGCGCCGGTGAAAGTCGGGGCGTGGATGGTCGTGATCATCGTCAGCCGCGAACTGGCCATCACCGGCCTGCGCCTGCTGGCGGCGTCCAAAAATATTGTGCTCGCGGCGGAGCGTTACGGAAAGCACAAGACCATTTCGCAGATCATCACCATCATCGCGCTGCTCGTGGTGGATGCGTGCGAAGAATGGCCGGCAGGGTTGAAAAATCTTTTCGTGGCGTGGACGCCGCTCTTTGCGGAAATCATGCTGTGGCTAACCGTCGTGCTGACGGCCGCGTCGGGAATTATTTATCTCTGGCGTAACCGGGCGCTGTATTTGGAGGACGTCTGAAGAAATCGAAGATTTGCGATTCACGATTCACGATTTACGAAGCCGCGCCGTCGTCTCATTCGCGCGTAAATCGTATATCGCCAATCGCAAATAATTTACCGTTTTGGCAGCGGCAAGGTGTCGCCGGCATTCGCGGGCTGATAAACGGCGGGCGGCAGATTCGCCAGCGGATCATTCTTCTTATGGTGGTGCCAGGCAAGGAACGAAGAAATCACCAGCAAAATCAAGGCGGCCGCGACGATGCCGGCCAGTCCCAGCTTCCAGTTCACTTTCGCCAGAATGAGTGTCACATGATCGAGCCAGGTTTTTTTTGATTCCACCAACGGCGGCGGCGCGGCGTAATTTTTGGTGCCGCTCAATTCCGCGTCGAGCGCGGCGATGAGTCTGGCGGTGTCGAGCTTCAGCGCACTCGCGTAATTTTTCACCGAGCCGCGAATATAAATCGGCGCGGAGAAAACATTGAAGTTTCCTTCCTCCAGTGCCCGCACGTGGTCGGAGCGCATTTTGGTCAAATCCGCGACCTGCTCTACTGTGAGATGTTTCGCCTCGCGCGCAGCGCGGAGCTGTTCGGCAACCGTTGACATTATGCTTCATTTAGCGGTTTTGCCGCGCAATTAGCAATCTTGGAAATTATTTCGCCCCCGAACGCAAAAAAATCAGCGGCGTGGCCGGATTAAAGATCGGCTGATTTCAATTTGCCAATCCCATGCGGTTGCGCAAGATTTTCGCCCGCGCCAAGCCGTCGCTTTGCGCCGCTGCGGGCGTGATTAAAATCTCACTTGACGTGCCGACGCTCCTTAACGCTACCCTTCACGATTGAAACTTGCTGACAAATTTCGGATTTTTTCGCAATCCGTCGCTTCCACCAGCCAACCGCCTGCAGTGGGCCAAACCACCGCGATCTGCCTGGTTTTGGGCGCCATGGTTTGGGCGGTTTTCGGCCAGACCGTTCATTTCGATTTCATCAACTACGACGATCCCGGCTATGTGTTCATGAACCCGACGATCATCCAGGGATTCAGTCTGGCCGGCATCGGTTACGCTTTTTTTCACTTCAATGTGGGCACCTGGTTTCCGCTCACGGATCTGTCGCACCAGTTGGACTGGCAGTTTTTCGCCGCCAACGCGGGCGGTCACCACTTCACCAATGTGTGCCTGCATGGCGCGAACGCCATTTTGCTGTTTCTGCTCCTGTCCCAGCTTACGGGCCGGCAATGGCCGTCCGCCTTTGTGGCCGCCGTGTTCGCCATTCATCCCTTGCGCGTGGAATCCGTGGCCTGGGTGGTGGAACGCAAGGACGTCTTGAGCGGATTTTTTTTCATGCTGACGTTGTGGACGTGGACGCGTTATGCGCAGCAAAAAAAAATGGTTCCGCGCGCTGACGGTTTGGCTGAGCGTCCGCGCGACGGACGACGGAATTATTTTTTGGCGTTGATTTTTTTTGCGTTGGGCCTGATGTCCAAATCCATGCTGGTGACGGTGCCGTTCGTGCTGCTGCTGCTGGACTATTGGCCATTGCAACGGCTGCCAGCGGGGACAATACTAGTTCAACGGCGCGCCTGGTGGTCTCTGCTTTGGGAGAAAATCCCTTTCGTTTTGTTAAGCGCCGCCAGTTGCCTCATCACCATTTTTTCCGCGAAAAATGCCGTGGTCATCGCCCATAGTATTTCTCCGGTTGCGCGGACCGGCAACGTCCTGCTGGCCTACACGGATTATCTGTGGCACATGCTTTGGCCGGTGGGATTAACCGTGGCTTATGCGCCGGTGGAAATCAATTCCTTCACATGGCCCATGGGGTTCTCCACATTGATATTGTTGATCATTTCAGCGGTCGCTTACAGCGGCCGAAAAAAATATCCCTATTGGTCAGTGGGCTGGCTGTGGTATCTCGGCATGTTGCTACCGGTGATTGACATCATGCAAGCGGGACAAAATGCGCGGGCGGATCGTTACACTTATCTGCCGCAAATTGGTTTGTATATCCTGCTCACTTGGGGCGCGCGTGACCTCACCGCCACTTGGCGGCACGGGCGGATCGTGCTGGGTTGCACGGCGACGGGAATTCTCGCCACGCTGTTGTTGGGCGCATATGTCCAGACCAGTTATTGGAAAAACAGTATCACGCTTTGGACCCACGCGCTCGCCTGCGACTCCGATCATTCTTTTGTCAACAACAACCTGGGCAGCGCCTTGCTGAACCTGGACCAAGCGCAGGATGCGATTCCCTACTTCCAGCAGGCACTGCAACTGGAACCGCGTTTTCCCGAGGCCCGCATCAATCTGGGCATCGCTTTGGTAAAGGAGGGAAATCACGCGGCCGCCGTTCAGCAATTTGATCAAGCGTTGCAGCTCAATCCTTATTCTTCCGCCGCCCATTACAATTTAGGCGACGCATTGTTGCAGGAAAATAAGCCCGCCGAAGCCATCCCGGAATTCAAGCGGGCGCTGGAACTGCGGCCTGATTATAATGAAGCGCATTACGATTTGGGCTTGGCCCTGGCCGCCGGGGAAAAATGGCCGGAAGCCGCCGCGCAATTCCAGCAGGCCCTGCATTTCAAAGTGGATGAAACGGATGCCCAATATATTGCCGCCGTCGCTTTCGCCACGCAGAAACGTTGGCCGGAAGCCATCGCCCTCTTTAAACGCGTGCTCCTCGTGAAGCCGGATTTTGCCGAAGGACATGATCATCTCGCCAGCGCCCTGGCCAGCCAGGGCAATCTGGCGGCCGCGAAAAGCCAGTTTGAACTGGCGCTCACCTTGGCTCAAGCCCAAGGCAACAACGCGCTGGCAAAAGCCATTCGCGACGAGATGAATTCGGCAACGACCAACATGGTCTTAACAAATTCCGTGACCGCCCCGCACGTGCCTGCTTTCTAAACCGCGCTCTGTCCGCCACCGTCCGCGCCGTTGCCGTCGAGGTCAATCAGGATTTCGCGTGGCTCCGCGCCGTTGCTCTCGCCGACGATGCCACGATTTTCCAGTTCGTCCATGATGCGCGCCGCCCGGCCGTAACCCAGACGCAGGCGGCGTTGGAGCAGCGAGACGCTCGCCTTCTGTTCGCTGCGGATGACCTCGATGCATTGCTGAATAATTTCCTCGTCCTCGTCAATGCCGCTTTCGATATCCGTCGGCGCACTCGGTTTGGATAGTTGCTTATGAATTTCCACTTCGTAGCTGGGCTTGGCCTGCTGCGCGATAAAACCGACGATGTCTTCCAATTCCTTGTCGGTGATGAGCGCGCCTTGGGCGCGTTTCAAATTGCCGGAACCCGGCGGCAGATAAAGCATGTCGCCCTTGCCGAGCAATTTGTCCGCGCCCATTGCATCGAGAATCGTGCGCGAGTCCACGCGGCTCGCCACCTGAAATGCGATGCGCGCGGGGATGTTTGCTTTAATAACTCCAGTGATGACATCGACTGACGGCCGCTGGGTGGCGACGATGCAATGGATGCCCGCCGCGCGCGCCATCTGGGTGATGCGCGCGATGGCCATTTCGACATCCGCCGGTGCGACAAGCATGAGATCCGCCAACTCGTCAATGATGACGACGATGTAGGAAAGTTTTTCGGGAATGATGATGTCGTCCTCGCGCGGCACAACGATTTGTTCGTCCACTTGCACAGCAAAACCATCCGCGCCGGCCTCGACCTTTTCTTTTTTGACGGCGAGCGGCAGTTCCATTTCCTGTTGCGGCAGCGGCTTGTCCTTCGGCCGCTCGTTGAACGATTTGATGTTGCGCACGCCGACACGCGCGAAGATCTGGTAGCGTTTTTCCATCTCGTTGACGACCCAGCGCAGCGCGAGCAAAACCTTTTTAGGATCGGTCACGACCGGCACGACGAGATGCGGCAGCGCGTTGTATTGCTGCAACTCGACGACTTTTGGATCAATCATCACAAAGCGCAATTGATCCGGCGAAAATTTGTAGAGCAGCGAAGCGATGATGGAATTGATGCAAACGGATTTGCCGGAACCGGTGCTGCCAGCGATGAGGCAATGCGGCATTTCCGCGAGGTCGGCGACGATGGGATGGCCGTAAACATCCTTGCCCAGCGCGATGGGAATGCGCGCTTTGGAATTGCGCCATTCGTCCGACTCGAACAAATCGCGCATGATGACTTTCGTCTTGATTAAATTCGGCACTTCCACGCCGACGGAACTCTTTCCAGGCACCGGGGCGAGGATGTGAATGCGTTCGGCCTTGAGCGCGGCGGCAATGTTGTTCGAGAGCGCGGCGATTTTTTCCAGCTTCACGCCGGGCGCGGGATGCAATTCGTAGCGCGTAATGGTCGGCCCCTTGGTGATGTCGCCGAGCGACACTTCGATGTCGAACTGCGCGAGCGTCGCCTGCATCAGCCGCGCGTTGGCCATGAGTTCTTCCTTGGACTCGGTGGGCTTGAGCGTCATGTCCGCGTGCTGCAAAAAGTCGAGCGACGGCAACTTGTAATTGCCGATCATCGGCGTCGACGCCACAGTGATGGGCTTCGGCTTGCGCGGCAAAATGCGCGGCTTGGGCAGCGGCGCCGGCGGAACTGAACCATCGGCAATCGTGATAACAGGATCAGCTTTCGGCTCCTCGATTTTTTCCGGCTCTGCCTTTTCCACCTCATCGATTTTGGCGGCGGCGGTTTTTTCTTCCGCCAATTTGTCCTGCAAATTTTTGCCCAAAATATCGGCGGTCGTCGCGGCGGCAACCTCGCGCGCGGAGATGACCTCGCCCACTTCAACCGGATCGGATCCGGCCGCCATTTCCTTCTCCGGCTCCGGTGGCAACGTCGTCTTGCGCACGCGCGGACCTTTTGGCTGCGGCACACTCAGATCGCGCACGGTCGGCTCGGGCACGGGCTTGCCATCGGCCCCGAGTCCGCTCTGCGTCGCCGCGACCGGCGCGGCACTAGCAGAAGATTTTTCTGACTTTTGCACTTCCTGTTCGAGCACGCGTTTTTGTTTTTCCAATTCGCGAGCGCGTTTTTCCAAGGCCAGTTCTTCCGCTGATTTGGCGGCATCGGCCTCCGTTTTTTGCTGGCGCAGAAATCCTTGAATCCATTCGCCGAGCTGAAAATTGGTGAGGAACAACAGGCTGATCAAACCGAGCGACGCATAAACAATCGTCGCGCCGAGATTGCCGAGCAGGCAAAAGCCATAGTCATAATTCGACGTCTGCCCAAACGTGAGTTTGCCGAGCAAGCCGCCGGAACTGGCCGCGCCGATGACTTCGTGAAACTGTTTCGGCTTGCTGCCGTCATCGAGCAGATGAAACACGCCCGTCAGCGCAATCAATAAGACACTGGCCCACAAAACCGACCAGCGCAGCCGTTCGCGCAAATAGCCCAAGAAATCCAGCAGATAGGCCGCGCCAAAAATTCCCAGCAGCCACGGCAGCACATACGCCGCCGCGCCGAACACCGTGAAACTGCCCCACGCCAGCCACGCGCCGAGCAGGCCGATCCAATTGTGAATCGGCTTGTTCAGCCGCGTCGTGAGGAACGAGATATCGTTGCGGTCAAACGACAACTGCGCGACCAGCAACAGCAGCGCGAACGCCAGCAGCGCCAAGCCGATGACATCGCCAAACCCGTTTTTGGAATTTTCTCCCGTCTTTCGTGACATGCACCCAGCTTAGCAACTTGTGCGCACGAGTTCCAATTCCGAAATGGCGCGAGTCATATTCGTCCCGCCTACTGAGCAGTAAGAAATAAAGCGAGATAATTTTTTGATAAATCCATCCGCGGGAAAAAAAGCAAGATTTCACGAAGAAGTTGGCTCCAGAAGTAGGACTTGTAATAAATCCGGCCGCTGAAGCCTTTTTTTGCCTTCTAAAAGATATTCAAAGACTTACAAATTGCATAAAGCTCACAACGCTTAACGCATTGGTTGAATTGATATTACACCAACTCCTTAAAAAGGCAATCACTATTTGTCATTACTCCTCGATAATCCCGTCATTACACTTTCTCACACACTTTCTCACACACTTTCTCACACACTTTCTCACACACTTCAAAAATCAAGGAACGCTTGAAAACATAATAATTGTGGCGTTTGGCCAGCGTGCAGGGCGAACCGTGGTCGTGGCCATACTTGACGCCGCCGCCAGATTTTGTGTGGAAACAAAATTTCAAGGTGTTCGTGCTGGCTAAGCAAGTCTGGCTGAACCGCCAAGGGTTCAAACCGGATCTGCGCCAGCTTCGCGCCCAGCTTCCGGCTGCTCCCCAGCAACGTCTCCACGCGCGCCACGATCGCCGCTTGCTCCGCCAACGGCGGGAACTGAGCCGATCTCACCAGCCCGGCGCTTGGCGAGAATGGCGTCCATTTCGGAATTTTTCTCCACAAACCGGGCGCGCAGCTTTTCGCCCTCCGGAAAGGGATCGGGCGGGAAGGCCTCCATGAGGCGCGGGCCGGGGATGAAATCCATGAACGCGATCTCTGAGCCGTGGCCATGGCCCTCGATCATGACGATGTCCCGGACGCGCTGCGCTAACCAGGACCAGGGTTGCTTTGCCGTCGCGTTTCTCTTGGCCGTAGTGTCGGTCAAAGGCGTTCGCCGCCGCCAGATTTCGATGTAGTCTTGCATGGTTCCGACGGATTCGGGGCGGTTGGCGGGTTCAGTGAAGGACTCGCCGTAATGAAAATTATAGGCGCGCACGGGCCGTTCCTCGCGGAGGGAACTCATTTCGTTGACCGTCAGGCAGGTGGTGAGGAAGTATTCATCAGCCGTTTCCTTGTAGGTAAAGGCGAGGATGGAATCATTGTATTTCAGGACAAAGGCGCGGCCCGGTCCGACGGGCAGGCCGATGAGATTATTGCCATAAAACGCCAGCAGCAGGTTGGTGATGTCCGCGCCCACGCGATTGGGCACCCGCTCGGTGAAGCGTTGCAGGACATGATCCGCGAACGCAATCCGTTTGCCAGACAGGCGGATTTCGGGGAAGAAACCTTCCGGGCCGTAGAACCGGAAACGCTGGACGCGGCCCAGCGGGGTGCTTTCTGTGATTTGCTGGGCGATGGTCAAACGCGTCACCAAATCGGCATCCGGCAGCGCATAAAGGCGCACCTTGTCCGCGCGCGCGGCGTTTAGATTGGCGCAATACATGAGGCCAGCGCGGCGCAGGATGATCTTGTGAAAACCATCCGCCCGTTTATCCACCCGGGCGATGCGCCCCGGCAGCGCGCCGAGAAACTCCAGGTTCAACGCGCGATGCAATTGCGGCAATTGGTCCGTGTGGGGATAAAACGTGACGTTGCCGATTTTCTGCTCGACCACCGCAAACTCCTGCCGGTAATTCGATTGAAACGGTAGATGTTTCATGGACGCGATTTGCCGGGAAAGATTTAACAAAGCCGCCGCCGTTTGCCAAGTGTGCCGCCTCCTGCCGGAGTCTGGGGAAATTTGGCGCGGGCGGGAGTCTTTGGTTCTTCCCGACCGGGTCAACTTGCCGCAGTCTCCGTCAAAATTGGGCAAGCACGAGTCTGTCAGTTTTCAAGGCGCAGTCTGTTTCCGGAATTGCAAACTGGCCGTCTCGCGCGGCGGTGTAAAATTCATTTGATTCTTTCTAAAGTAAGGCTAGGCTTACCACATGATTGCCAAAGTATCAGTCAAAGGCCAGACGGTCATCCCGGAAGCCATCCGCGAACAGGCGCGCATCAAGGCGGGGGATCAACTTGATGTGGGTTATTCCGGCGGACTCATCGTGATGCGCAAGCGCCAGTCGCTCACGCCCGCACGGGTGCGGTCACTCCTGCTGGGCGGGCGCAACCTGCCGGAAATGACTGCCAAAGATGAAACAGCGGTCGCCGCTGCCGTGCAACGCGTCCGTCGCCGCGTCAAAGCGTGAAAGTCGTTTTCGACACCAACGTCGTTGCCAGCGCCAGCTTTTGGCGGGGCGCGCCGTTCGACTGCCTCGCGGCGTGGGCGCAAGGCCGATTGGTGGCGGTGGTCAGCGCCAATCTGCTCGCCGAACACCATGAAACCATCGAAGAACTTCGCTTGGATTATCCGGAGCGCAAACCTGTGGAATGGGTGGGAGCCCTGACCGAATCCGCCGAACTGGTTTTCCCGACGGACCGCGCGACCGGCGCGACACCTGATCCCGACGACGAAATGATTTTAGAATGTGCGCTGGCGGCAGAGGCAGACTTCATCGTGAGCGGCGACAAAAAGCATTTGCTCGCGCTCCGGCAATTTCAAGGCATCCCGATTGTCAGCCCGGCGGATTTTCTGCGGCGGTTATGAATTTCACGATGTCTTTCTAAAAAACAAGTTTCTTACCATGTAGCCCTGATCGGGCTACATTACAACGCATGAGCAAAACCGCCAACATCCGCGCCCGCGTCGAGCCGGGGCTTAAAACCGAAGTTGAAAACATCCTTTCGGACTTGGGCCTCACCGTTTCCGAAATCAGCGCAAGCATTTTTTTACGAATTTTTGTTTGATTGGTTTTCGTATTTTCTCATTGATTCTATTGAGTGATTTTCATTTCTGTCGGCAGTTTTCAAAGTCTGACCTTTTGTTGTTTTTGGTTCTAATTTGGTCTAAAAAGTCAATATGGTATCAGATGCGGTATCAGATTTTGGCATTGGAAATTGAAGGGGGAAAAGTGGTGTTCCGGCCCGGAATCAAACCGTGATTTGTCATTTGGTAAATCATCCATGTCAATATTCACCGCAAATCAACTGTCGATGCTTTTTTAGTTAGATGTGTTTAGTTTAAGGAATGGCTACAGTCGTTCCCTGTGAAACATCCCAGCCACCACCCAGCGACTTAATCAACTGGACGCTCGTCGTCAATTGTTGCATTTGGAGGTTTAGCGCCGACCGCTGATTGTTCAGCAGCGTGGTTTGCGCGGCGATCGCATTGAGGTAAATCTCTATGCCGGATTTGTAGCGAACATTGGCGAGCGTCAGATAGCGCTGCGACGAAGCAACGGCGGCGTTCTGTTGCTGGAGTTCCTGCGACAAGATTCGCAGCGTTGATAAATTGTCTTCGACTTCCTGAAAAGCGGTCAGCACGGTTTGGCGGTAATTCACGACGGTGCCTTGGTAGATTGCTTGGGACTGTTCGGTCACAGCTTTACGCAAGCCGCCGTCAGAAAGTGTTTGCGCCAGCGTCGCGCCTGAGCAGCATTTTTTTCACGGGTTGCAGACAGGGGTGCAGGGTGAATTCTCAAGTGAGCAAAAATCCGGTGGCCATGATGACTGACACGGTCATGCGTGCGGCGTGGATTTTTTTGAGCAACTCGACGCCGGATACCTTCGGCATGAATTGGTCGGTGAACAGTAGATCGTATCGGTAAATTTGCAGCGCGGTCCAAGCAGTGGCCCCAGCTTCGGCGACATCCACTTGGTAGCCGGTGTCGCTCAACCCTTCAGCGGTGATCTGGCGGAGATCACGCTCATCTTCCACCACGAGAATGCGCTGGCGAGAATTCGACTGGCGATTAAATGGTTCGCATATCCGAGATAATTTTGAAATTCCGATCAACCAGAGCGAACAACGCTGGTCAATCGACGGTGTGGCATTCTGTGAGCATTCAGCGCAGGCAAAAAACGCCAGCGTTACAATTTTTAATCTCTCGACTTCAGGATTAAGGGAAACTGAAGCCGTCGGCCGTTTGCGTCGAACAGCGTGGCCAAAGCGGCCAAGGATGCGATTCTCGGCGTAAAGAAGTAACTCCAGTTCTCATTTTGCGAGGCACTCTGATTTTTTCGGAGTGCCATTTTCTTTTGGGGTG